>OBAH01000183.1_pt1 | contig 60895 bp, 44 predicted proteins | sample 1517491 | NCBI WGS metagenome assembly OBAH01 (sample SAMN04571697, study PRJEB22368) | human gut metagenome | biome: human gut; material: stool | host: Homo sapiens | place: Luxembourg | collected 2012-08-03
GGGGTCGGGGGTGGGGCTGAGAGAGGGGCTGGGGGTGGGGCTTTTCACCTTTATCCTAACAACAATGACCTATTTAGCTATCGACTTCGGCGGCGGCTCGGGCCGTGTCATTGCCGGAACTATAACCAACGAGGGCGGACGCAAGCAGCTGACCATGCAACTTGTACATCGCTTTCAAAACCGACAAGTGCGCCTGGGCGAACACGTCTATTGGGACTTTCCTGCCCTCTTCGAGGACATGAAGACCGGATTGCGCAAGGCCGCACAGCTGGGGCTGGACGTGGCTGGCATCGCTGTGGACACATGGGGTGTCGACTTCGGACTCATCGACCGCCAAGGCAACCTTATAGGCAACCCCGTTTGCTATCGCGACGCACGCACTCAGGGCATGGCAGAAGAATTCTTCAGCACTACCGACCCAATCGAACACTACGCCGTAAACGGCACCCAGGTAATGGAGATAAACACTCTGTTCCAATTGCTCAGCATGAAGAAAGCCGACTCTCCGCAATTGCAGATAGCCGACCGCATGCTTTTCACACCCGACCTCTTCTCGTTCTTCCTTACGGGCGAGGCGAATACCGAATACACCATAGCCTCAACTTCCGAGATGCTCAACGCCCAGACACGCTCATGGGATTGGCCTTTGATAGACCGTCTGGGTCTGCCGCGCCACCTTTTCTGCCCTATCGTAATGCCCGGCACAGTACGCGGACGTCTGCGTAGCGACATTGCCGAGGAGACGGGATTGGGCGAAGTGGACGTGATAGCAGTCGGTTCGCACGACACAGCCAGCGCCGTGGCAGCCGTACCAGCCAAGGCCGACGAGCGTCCCGTTGCGTTTATCAGCTCAGGAACATGGTCGTTGCTCGGCGTAGAGATTGATGCGCCCATACTGACCGAGGAAGCCCGCAGCGCACAATTCACCAACGAGGGAGGCATAGGAGGCAAGATTACGTTCCTGCAGAACATCACCGGACTCTGGTTCTTGCAGCGTCTGATGGCAGAATGGCGCGACGAGGGCGACGAACAGCAATACGACCCGCTGCTCGCAGCCGCCGACAAGTCGCCAATCAAGTCTGTCATCCCCGTCGACGCACCCGAATTCCAGAACCCCAAATCCATGCAGCATGCCATTTGCGACTATTGCAAGAGCCACGGTATGGAAGTTCCGCAGTCGAAGGGCGACACCACACGCGTCGTTCTGCAATCGCTTGCAGCCAAATACGCCGAAGCCACACGCGCACTCAACGCTATGCTGCCCTCACCAATAAAGACTCTGCACATAATAGGAGGCGGATCGCAAAACAAACTTCTCAACCGGCTCACCCAAGAGGCTCTCGGCATACCCGTCGAGGCAGGACCCGTCGAGGCAACAGCCATCGGCAACATTCTCACTCAAGCACTCGCCAAGGGCGAAGTGAGCGACATCAACGAGATGAGAAGCATCACGATAAACTAAAACAACCAACATCTAATGAAACAATCTATCCTATCAAAGGACGGCGTGAGCTACGTCGTGCCATTCATACTCATCACATCGTGCTTCGCACTTTGGGGCTTTGCCAACGATATTACCAATCCCATGGTGAAGGCCTTCTCCAAGATATTCCGCATGTCGGCCACCGACGGCGCCATGGTGCAGGTTGCCTTCTATGGCGGATACTTCGCTATGGCGTTCCCGGCAGCCATGTTCATACGCCGGTTCAGCTACAAGGCAGGCGTGCTCGTAGGTCTGGGACTGTACGCTTTGGGCGCTTTCCTGTTCTATCCCGCCAAGATGACAGGCGAGTACTATCCGTTCCTCGCCGCCTACTTCATCCTGACATGCGGACTCTCGTTTCTTGAGACATCGAGCAATCCCTACATTCTGTCGATGGGAACCGAAGAGACCGCTACACGCCGACTCAATCTGGCTCAGTCGTTCAATCCGATGGGCTCGCTCCTGGGCATGTATGTAGCTATGAACTTCATCCAGGCAAAGCTCAATCCGCTCGACACCGCCTCACGAGCCACACTCTCTGCCGACGAATTCGAAGCCGTCAAGGAGTACGACCTTTCGGTGCTTATCGCTCCATACCTTACCATCGGACTCGTCATCCTCGCCATGTTCCTCGTCATTCTGTTCTGGCCAATGCCCAAGAACGGCGACAAGAACAAGCAGATAAACTTCCTGCCTACGCTGCGCCGCATCTTCACCATGCCGCATTATCGCGAGGGCGTCATAGCACAGTTCTTCTATGTAGGCGTTCAGATAATGTGCTGGACCTTCATCATACAGTACGGCACGCGCGTACTCATGGCTGAGGGAATGGGCGAGCAGGCTGCCGAGGTGCTGTCGCAGCAGTACAACATCATAGCAATGGTGATATTCTGCTGCTCGCGTTTCATCTGTACCTTCCTGCTGCGCTACGTCAACACCGGACAGCTGCTCATGCTTCTTGCCATCGCCGGAGGCGTACTTGTAGCGGGAGTCATCACCCTGCAGAACATATACGGACTCTACTGCCTGGTTGGCGTGAGCGCCTGCATGTCGCTCATGTTCCCCACCATCTATGGTATAGCGCTCACCGGACTGGGCGACGATGCCAAGTTTGGTGCTGCCGGACTCATTATGGCAATCCTCGGAGGTAGCGTTCTGCCGCCGCTCCAGGCCTCAATTATCGACAAGGGCGAACTCTTCGGCATGCCAGCCGTCAACGTTTCGTTCATCCTTCCGTTCATCTGCTTCGTAGTTATAGCCGTATACGGACAGCGCACGTACTTGCGCAGCAAGGGAAAACTCTAAGAATTGAGAATTGAGAATTGAGAGCTGAAAGTTATGATATGTTGTATCAATTGAAGAATTGCAGCAAAAGAACGCAATCAAGGTAATCATAACTCTCAATTCCCAACTCTCAACTCTCAACTGAAACAAACTCTCAATTCTCAACTGAAACCAACCCTCACCCTTAAGAATTCAAAATAAAAAATATATTATTAATCATAAATTCATTCTGATGAACAAAACCATCATTTCAGTAGCAGCCCTTTCGTGCCTCGCAGCCACAATGCAGGCACAGAAGAAGGCAGCAGCACAACGCCCCAACATTGTGTACATCATGTGCGACGACCATGCCTTCCAGTGCATTTCGGCATATGGACACGCCATTGGCAAGCTCGCACCAACGCCCAACATCGACCGTATAGCCGAGCGCGGAATGCGTTTTGACAAGGCATTCGTCGAGAATTCGCTCTCTACTCCGTCGCGTGCATGTCTGATGACCGGACTTTACAGTCATCAGAACGGACAGCGACAGCTGGGCGAGGGTATCGACACGTCGCGCACTTTCTTCACCGAACTGCTGCAGGATGCGGGCTATCAGACAGCCATCATAGGCAAGTGGCACATGGGATGCGACCCCAAGGGATTCGACTATTACCACATCTACAACGACCAGGGACAGTACTGGAACCCGCAGTATCGCGGTACAGACACGCCCGAAGGCAAATACATCGTCGAAGAGGGCTACAGCACCGACCTCTCAACCGACCACGCCATCGACTTCATGGACCATCGCGACAAGTCGAAGCCCTTCTGCCTGATGCTGCATCATAAGGCTCCGCACCGCAACTGGCAGGCAAACATCAAGTATCTTGGCAAATACGACAACGTAAACTTCCCTATGCCCGAGACATTCTACGACGACTACGCCACACGCGGCGAAGCCGTGCGCACCCAGAAGATGAGCGTTACGAAGCACATGCGCTGGGAGCAGGACTTCAAGGTACCCGAGATGCTCGATATGAACAACGAGGACAGCAAGGACTCGTACAACGCTCTAATGGGCGAAATCAACCGTATGACTCCGGCACAACGCTCGGCTTGGGGACGCTACTACTTCCCACGCAACCGCAAACTGCTCGAAGCCAACCTCAAGGGCAAGGAGCTTGACAACTGGAAGTATCAGGCTTACATACGCGACTACATGTCGGTAATAGCAAGTGTGGACGAAAGCGTGGGCCGTGTGCTCGACTATCTCGACCAGAACGGACTCACCGACAACACCATCATCGTATACACCTCCGACCAGGGTTTCTACATGGGCGAGCACGGATGGTTTGACAAGCGGTTCATGTACGAGGAGTCGCTGCGCACTCCGCTCATCATCAGCTATCCGGGACACACCAAGCCGGGCAGCGTATGCCACAAGCTGGTGCAGAACATCGACTATGCTCCGACGTTCCTCGAACTGGCTGGCGTGAAGAAGCCGCAGGATATGGTGGGCCGTTCGCTACTTCCCGTCTTCGACAACGGCGACGCTCAGAAGCAATGGCGAACCAGTATCTACTACCACTACTACGACTATCCTACCTACCACATGGTGCGCAAGCACGACGGAGTACGTACCGACCGCTACAAGCTCATCCACTTCTATGGCAAGGGCGGACTCGACGCTGTTCCCGAAAACAAGTACCAGGGCATTGAGGGTACAGCGGAGAACGCTACACTCAAGTCGCTCATCAGCATCGGCTACTTCGAACCGAAGGACAACGAGGTGAACTACAACGAGCTGTACGACCTTCAGAACGACCCTAACGAGCTGAACAACCTCTACGGCAAGCCTGGTTATGAGAAGATAACCAAGCAGCTGCAGAAGGAACTCGACGCCTATCGCAAGGCGCAGAAGGTTGATGAGTACTAAAAAAAGGCTCATCCGGGAAATGGAGTGATAATAATATTTTATTATTATAATGTAACAAGTTTATACGAGTAGCGGAGGTCTCCGGCCTCCGCAGCAACCAATGACACAAACTCTATTATTAGTAATAATGATTTGTATTCGACTTGGTGCTGCGGAGACTGGAAACCTCCGCTACTTATAGGTTCATAACTGAATCACTACAAATTCCGGATGAACCTAAAAAAAGGGTATCAGAACCGTAGAAGGAGGGTGTCAAAATAGAAGTTAAAGGAAGTTGGGGCTTTCAGTCTGCTTTTTTTTAAGGTCTGACACACTCCGCTACTTTAGCGGAATTTAAGGTCTGATTCCGGCAACGAAAATCAGTCAAATTAAAAGGAGTCCTTTTGGTGTGCAAAAGGGCTCCTTTTTGTATGCAAAAGGACTCGTTTTGGAGTGCAAAAGGACTCGTTTTGAAAGGCAAAAGGACTCCTTTTGAAAAACAGAGGAAAATCGACAGTAAAAAGAAGGGAAGACTTTCGAGGATGTGTCAAAAGTCAAACAAAGCGGGCTGAAAGCCCAAAAAGCACATAGCCCAGGGCAGTGCCTTGGGTGTACGGATTGAAAACAGCAAAACGCCCTGCAAGGGCAAAAGCATTGATAATTAACGCTTTTGCCCTTGCAGGGCGCATTGGTATTTGTGATACTTTTACCCAGGGTGTTGCCCTGGGCTATGGGCTTATGCCCCTTCGGGGCGTACTGCTGTGACTTTTGGCACACCCTCTATATGCTTCCGCACCTTCGTGGTATTACAGCAGTTCGGGCAACTGGAACAATCGGGTGCCGTTGCTGCCCTTGATGAGTATGTACTTGCCGTGCGGTTTGGCGGCGGCTATTGCCTCCTTCACCTTTTCCACATTGTCGAAAAGGCGGAAGCCGGACGGCGTGTCGCATCCTTCAAACTCCGAACCTACGAGCCATACCTGGTCGAGAGTCATCTGTCGGAGCTGGTCAACGATACGCTGGTGCTCGTCGTGGCTCACCTCTCCCAGTTCCTTCATATCACCTATAATCACCATTTTGCCCTTGGCTTCGATGTCGGCGAAGTTGCGCAGGGCGGCAGCCATGCTCGTCGGGTTGGCGTTGTAGGCATCGACGATGAGGCGGTTGTCGGCTGTCTGCTCAAACTGCGAGCGATTGTTGGACGGCACATAGGCGCTCAGAGCCTTGACGATGCTGTCGGCAGGCACGCCGAAGTAGAGTCCGATGCTCACGGCAGCGAGCATGTTGGTTATGTTATACTCGCCAATCAGGTGGGTCTGCGTGGCGTGCGGAGCGCCGACAGAGGTGCCGTCGTTGTGCCGCCAGGTGAAGTTGAGCATCGGCGAGCAGCTGTCCACGTGTCCGCTTACCCACAGTTGGTCGTCGTCCTTGCATCCGTAGCGCACGAGGTTCAGCCCCTGGGCAATGCCGTTGAGATAAGGGTTCTCGCTGTCGATGAACACGCAGCTCTGCGGAGCCTTGCCCTCTCGCAGCGTTTTTCCATTGTCCGTATTGCCCAGTCCGTGGTTGGCGCGCATAAAGTCGTACAGTTCGCCCTTGGTATGTATCACACCCTCAAACGAGCCGAAGCCCTGCAAGTGGGCACGACCTACGTTGGTGATGATGGCATAGTCGGGTTCTACCACGTCAACCAGAGCCTTAATGTCGCCCGGATGCGATGCGCCCATCTCCACAACGGCAATCTCGTGCTCGGGACGCAGGCGCAGCAGGGTCTTGGGCACGCCAATGTCGTTGTTGAAGTTGCCCTGAGTGTACAGCACGTTGTACTTCTGCTGCAGCACGGCAGCCGTGAGTTCCTTGGTCGTTGTCTTTCCGTTTGTGCCCGTGATGCCTATGATTGGCGTGGCGAGCGTGCGGCGATGATAGAGCGCCAGCTGCTTGAGCGTGGCAAGGCAGTCGTCGCACAGAATGTAGCGTGCATCGCCCTCGGGCGCATACTCCGCCTCGTCCACTACGGCATAGGCGCAACCCTTGTCGAGCGCCATTGCCGCAAACTTGTTGCCGTCGAACGATGCACCCTTCAAGGCGAAGAACAATGAGCCTTCGGGACAGTCGCGGCTGTCGGTTGTAACGACGGGGTGCTCGCTGAATATCTTATAAAGTTCGGTGATTTCCATAATCATTCCTTGTTTTGTTTACGTATTTATCACAATGCCTTCACGGCGTTCTCCAACCGTTCGAGTGCGTCCTGCAGTACGGCGCGGGGCGACGCTATGTTCATGCGCATGAAGCCTCTGCCCTCCCTGCCGAACATCTCGCCGTCGTTGAGAGCCAATCGTGCGCCGTCAACGAAGAGTCGGTTGAGGGCGTCATGGTCGAGATTCAGGGCGCGGCAGTTGAGCCAAATGAGGAAAGAAGCTTGCGGACGCAAAGCCTTTATCTGCGGTATGCGCGTCTGGAGGAAGTTGTCCACGAAGTCGATGTTTGCCTCGACATACTCCAGCATCTGCTGTCGCCACTCCTCGCCGTACTTGAATGCGGCTATGGTTGCAATGGGCGAGAAGATGGTAGGTTCGCTCAATTCGTTGGCATCGAGCCATTCGAAGAACGGACGACGCAACTCTTCGTTGGGCACTACGCAGTAAGAGCTGACGATACCGGCTATGTTGAACGTCTTCGAGGGCGCTCCGAAGGTGATGCTGCACTGGGCTGCACGCTCCGAAACCGATGCAAACGGATGGTGCTTGTGTCCCGGATGCGCCATGTCGCAATGTATCTCGTCCGAGATGACGATGATGCCGCGCTCCGAACAGAAGTCGGCAAGGCGGCTGAGGGTGTCCACGTCCCATACGATGCCAGCCGGATTGTGCGGGTTGGCGAGTATGAGCACGCGGCATTTCTCGTCTGCCACCTTGGCAAGTCCGTCGAAGTCCATTGAGTACGAGCCGTCTTCGTGCATGATGAGCGGATTCATCACCACCTGGCGCTTGTTACCCAACGGCGTGAGACGGAACGGATGATACACGGGCGGTTGGATAATCACCTTCTCGTCGGGCTTGCAGAACACGTTGATGACGAATCCTATGCCCTTGACTATACCCGGAATGAATCGCATCCAATCGGCCTTGACATTCCATTGATGGTGGTCGGCAATCCATTTGGTAACCGTTGGCCAGAACTCTGCGGGCATATCGGTATATCCGTAGAGCGAGTGGTCAAGTCGGCTGCGCAATGCTTCGGTTATGAACTCGGGAGTCTCGAAGTTCATGTCAGCCACCCACATCGGCGTAAGGTCTGCTCTTCCGTAGAGTTCGTTGAGCACATCAACCGCCAAAGCACCCGTGCCGTGGCGGTCGATGATTTTGTCGAAGTCGTATTTTGTAGACATATAATATGTATGCGGGTTGTTTTATTACATTACAAAAGTACATTCTTATTGCTTATCTATTCGTCAATGACTTGTCATTATGTTTTACATTTAGCAACATTTGCACATAACTTGTTTTTTTTAACAGAAAAAATTTACATCACGAATGTAAATACCTAAGTAAAAACCGTAAATTTGCAGTTACTAAATACCACACTATGAATATAAAACATCTACTACGCATTGCAGCATTGTCGGCAGTATTGTTAGGCTTTACAATACAAAATGCCCGTGCTGCCAACGACAATCTTACGCAATACGTCAACCAATACATCGGAACGGGAGGACACGGACATACCGTTATGGGCGCAAACGCTCCCTTCGGACTCGTCATCGTGGGTCCGACCGAGCCTCTGCGCGGATGGGACTGGACTTCGGGCTATCACTATAGCGACAACGAGATAATCGGATTCGGCCACATGCACCTCTCAGGTACGGGCATCGGATGCCTCGGCGACATCGCTTTGCTGCCCGTGAGCAACGCCAGCCAGCGCTCCACATTCTTCACTCACGACAACGAGCGCATGCATCCCGGCTACTACTCGCTGCGACTCACCGACCCCGACGTGCTCGTCGAACTGACCGCCACGAAGCGTTGCGCCATGCACCGCTATACGTTCGGCAAGGGAGCCAAGGCTCAGCTGGCTCTCGACCTTGCCCAGTGCATAGGCTGGGACACTCCTACCGACTGCATGTTGTCGCAGGAGTCGCCCACACGACTTATAGGCTATCGCCGCTCTACGGGTTGGGCAAAGGACCGCCGCATCTATTTTGCAATGGACTTTTCGCGCCCCGTACACGTAGAACGTGCCGACTCGATGTACCGCGCACTCCTTACGTTCGACAATTCGGACAAGCCGCTGCTAGTCAAGGTGGCACTCTCGCCCGTCGAACCCGACAAAGCCAAGGCCAATATGAACGCCGAGATGCCGGGATGGGACTTCGACGCTGCCGTAAGCAAGGTTGACGACGAGTGGAACCGACAACTGTCGCGCATCAAGATCGAGACCAACGACAATACACGACGCCGCATCTTCTACACAGCCATGTATCATCTCATGACTTCGTGCATGACGTTCAGCGATGTCGACGGCCAGTATCGCGGTGCAGACGGCAAGGTTCATCGTGGCGACTTTGTCAATTACACCACGCTTTCGCTTTGGGACACTTACCGTGCAGCCCATCCGCTCATGTCGTTCCTATTCCCCGACATGCAGCGCGACTTCGTTCAGACATTCCTCAACATCTACCGGCAGCAGGGACGATTGCCGGTGTGGCACCTTATGGGTGGCGAAACCGACTGCATGATAGGCAATCCGGGAGCCATAGTGCTCGCCGATCTCACGCTGAAGGGATTTGCCAAGGGCTACGAGAAGGAAGTGCTGGAGGCTATGAAGGCCACGCAGAGCATCGACATACGCAGCCTTGACGTGCTGAAGAAGTACGGCTACATTCCATGGGACAAGGTTCCTACCAACGAGACGGTTGCCAATGCGCTGGAATACTGCATCGCCGACGACGCAACGGCTAAGGTTGCCGCCTTGCTCGGCAACGAAACTGACCGCCAGTTCTTCTACAACCGCTCGCGTTCGTACTCGAAATACTTCGACCCAGCAACCGGTTTTCTGCGCGCTATAGGCACCGACGGCAAGTTCCGCACGCCCTTCAACCCCTTCAACGCAGAACATCGCTCCAACGACTACACCGAAGGCAACGCCTGGCAATACACGTTCCTCGTGCCGCACGATGTGCACGGGCTCATCAATATGTTCGGTTCGGACAGCAAGTTCATGACCAAGCTCGACTCGTTGTTCATCGCCGAGGGTGATGCCGGAGCCAATGCGTCGCCCGACATGTCGGGTATGACGGGCCAGTACGCCCACGGCAACGAGCCGTCGCACCACGTTATATATATGTACAACTACGCCGGACGTCCCGACAAGGCCGCTCCGCTGCTCCGCAAGATGCTAACAGAGATGTATCACGACCAGCCTGACGGACTGTCGGGCAACGAAGACGTCGGTCAGATGTCGGCTTGGTACATCACTTCGGCTCTTGGACTCTATCAGGTCGATCCCGTTGGCGGACGCTATGTCATCGGTTCGCCGTTGTTCGGGAAGGCTTCGGTAAGCGTAGGGGACGGCAAGACATTCACCGTAGTTGCACGCAACAACTCCGACCGCAACATCTACGTGCAGTCGGCACGCCTCAACGGACGCCCATACAGCAAGTCCTACATCGACTACAAGGACATAACACGCGGCGGAACACTTGAACTCACCATGGGCGCAAAGCCCTCGAAGTGGGGAACAAAGCGTGCTGACCGCCCATAAACGAGCGGATGCCGCTCGCTACAAGAGCGATTGTCCGCCCATAAAAACAGCAATCATAAATCTAATTTCTACTGTTATGAATCTTCATTTAAGTTCACAGATTGTACTTAACAAAGTACCCGAGCAATACTACCGCCCTCGTACGGCAGTTGAACGTTCGGAAATGACACGTTGCGAGAAAATCTTTACCGATGTATACCCGAAAATCGAGGAGGGCGTAAAGGTAATAGCCGACGCTGTAGAGAAGGAAATCAAGCGTTCAAAACAAGCCGGCAAGAAGTGCGTTCTGGCTCTCGGCACAGGTCTGTCGCTCACCCCTATCTATCAGGAACTGGTGCGTCGGCACAAGGAAGAGGGCTTGAGCTTCGACAATGTTGTGGTGTTCAACGCCTACGAATACTTCCCTCTCAACGCCGACAGCAAGCATAGTGCAATCGGACAATTGCGCGAACGCCTTCTCGACCACATAGATATCAAGGCTGAGAACATCCATACTCCCGACGGATACATTGCCCAGGACGACGTATATGAGCATTGCCGCACCTACGAACAGCTCATTGCAGCCGAGGGAGGCATCGATATCGCCATGCTCGGAATAGGCCGTATGGGCAATATTGCATGTAACGAGCCTGGCTCGCACATCTCTTCTACAAGCCGACTGATACTCATCGACCAGATGTCGCGCGACGAAATGACCAACAGTTTCGGCACTCTTGAGCAGGTTCCGCCGTGCTCTATCACCATGGGCATACAAACATTGCTCTCAGCACATAAGCTTTTCCTCACCGCATGGGGCGAAGAGAAGGCTGATATCGTGCAGAAAATCATCGAGGGCGAAATTACAGATGCCATCCCGGCTACATACGTCCAGACTCACAACGATGCCAAACTCATCTGCGATCTGGCTGCCGCCAGCAAGCTGACACGCATCATCCACCCATGGCTCGTCACCAATTGCGAGTGGAACGACAAGACTATTCGTGCCGCTGTGGTTTGGCTTTGCCAGCTGTTGGACAAGCCTATCCTTAAGCTTACTAACAAAGACTACAACGAGAACGGTCTGTCTGACCTGCTGGCACGCTTCGGCTCTGCCTACAACTGCAACATCAAGATATTCAACGACCTCCAGCACACCATTACTGGTTGGCCCGGCGGCAAGCCAAACGCCGACGACACCAACCGTCCGGAGCGTGCAATGCCTGCCCAGAAGCGCGTAATCGTGTTCTCGCCCCACCCCGACGACGACGTAATATCAATGGGTGGAACCATACGCCGACTCGTTCAGCAGAACCACGACATTCATATCGCATACGAGACATCAGGCAACATCGCTGTTGGCGACGAAGAAGTGACACGCTTCATGCACTTCGTCAACGGCTTCAACCAGATATTCTGCGACAGCAAGGATGAAGTAATAAAGAACATGTATACCGAAATCAAGCAGTTCTTCAAGAACAAACGCGCGTCGGATATGGACACCGAGGCTGTACGCAAGATTAAAGGACTCATCCGTAGAGGCGAAGCTCGCACCGCATGCACCTACAACGGCATACCACTCTCGCAGGTTCACTTCCTCGACCTGCCCTTCTACGAGTCGGGCAAGATTGAGAAGCTGCCTATGACTGAGAAGGACGTGGAGATAGTACGCGAACTGTTGCAGCAGGTTAAGCCTCATCAGATATACGTAGCGGGCGACCTTGCCGACCCGCACGGCACCCACCGCAAGTGTACCGATGCCGTTCTGGCTGCGCTCGACCTCGAAAAGCAGGCCGGAGCCAAGTGGATTGACAACTGCCGCGTATGGATGTATCGTGGAGCTTGGGCTGAATGGGAAATCGAGAACATCGAGATGTGCGTACCAATGTCGCCCGAGGAGCTTCGTGCAAAGCGCAACAGCATCCTCAAACATTCGTCGCAGATGGAGAGCGCACCGTTCCTCGGCAACGACGAACGACTCTTCTGGCAGCGTGCCGAAGACCGCAACCACGCTACAGCCGAACTCTATCACAGTCTGGGACTGGCTTGCTACGAGGCGATGGAGGCATTCGTACGATACAATCCGTAGGACTAATCATTCAAATTTGTATCCACATAACTTTGCAAGGAGGATTGGACGTGAGTCCGGTCCTCCTTTTTTTGTACATCAAAAGGGCTACTTTTGAAATTCAACGAAGTCATTTGGCTGTATGTAAGATAGTTTGTGTACCTTTGCATCCAGTATTAAGGATAATGAACAAATAATTTTTTTTCAAATCATGCTTGACTTACCCAAAGACCCGATGATGCTCTTCAGCGTCATCAATATGCGTCTGCGCGACATCTATCCGTCGCTCGACGCTCTGTGCGACGACCTCCACGTTGACAAGAAAGAAATCATCGACCGCCTGGCTGCTGCAGGATTCGAGTACAACGAACAACAGAACAAATTCTGGTAATGACTTCACAATACAACAACCACTACCGCACGCTGCTATCCATTGGCATTCCTATCATGATAGGTCAGCTTGGAATGATTATTCTAAGTTTTGCCGACACCATGATGGTGGGCCACCATAGCACCAGCGAACTGGGTGCTGCCTCGTTCGTCAACAACATCATGAACCTCGTAATCATCACCGGTACGGGATTCTCTTACGGCCTTACGCCTATCGTGGGCGGTCTGTTCGGGCGCAAGCAGTTGCCCGAAGCGGGTCAGGCTTTGCGCTGCTCGCTGCTCACCAACACTCTGGCAGCGGTGATAATGATGGCTGCCTTGACCATACTTTACTTCAATCTTGCCAACATTGGGCAACCCGACGAACTCCTACCCTACATGCGGCCCTACTATCTGGTGCTGCTTGCGTCGCTGCCATTTGTCATGCTGTTCAACGCTTTCAAGCAATTCACCGACAGTATCACCGAGACGCGCACGTCGATGTGGATACTCCTGTCGGGCAATCTGCTCAACATCATCGGCAACTACATATTGATATACGGCAAGATGGGGGTTCCCGAGATGGGAGTTGTGGGTGCCGGCGTGTCAACTCTTATCTCCCGTATAGTCATGGTGGGCATATTCCTCGCTGTATTCCTCTGCAAGCGCAGTATGAAACAATATCGCGAGGGATTCTTCAGTCTTGGATGGTCGCGCCAACTGGTGCGCCGTCTGACTACGCTCGGAACTCCGATTGCGCTCGAAATGGGTATGGAGACAGCCTCGTTCTCGCTGTCTATCATCATGGTGGGATGGCTTGGCACCATTGCTTTGGCTTCGCATCAGGTGATGTCCACCATATCTCAGTTTACGTTTATGGTGTATTACGGACTCGGTGCAGCCGTGGCTGTGCGCACAAGCTACTTCCACGGCCAGGGCGACACGACTAACACGCGCCACGTAGTGACTGCCGGACTGCGTCTGATGGTGATGCTTGAGATTCTGTTGGGAGGCATAATATTCCTCCTGCGTAAGGATATAGGTTCGTGGTTTACCGATTCTGCCGAGGTGTCGGCATCGGTATTGACGCTCATGCTGCCCTTCTTCATCTATCAGTTTGGCGACGGCTTGCAGATAAACTACGCCAACGCGCTGCGCGGAATAGCCGACGTGAAGCCGCTTATGGTGATTGCCTTCATAGCCTTCTTCGTCATTTCGCTGCCCGTAGGCTATCTGTGCGGATTCGTAATGGGCTACGGACTCGTTGGCGTATGGATGGCGTTCCCCTTCGGACTGACAAGTGCGGGCATCATGATGTGGTGGCGTTTCAGAAAAATGATGAACCTTGCCAACCGCCAATAATACACCTTATATATATAATAGGATTCACATTATATATATAATCAATACACCTTATATATATAATAGCAACAAATGTAGATATGGATATAATCAGTCGCGGCTGATTATATCCATATATTCTTTATAGGAAATGTAGCGGCCGCCCATCGACTTGAGGTGAGAAGTCTCAAACTGGCAGTCGATTATCGAGCCGCCATGTTCACGCATGAAGTCGGCAAGGTATATCAATGCCACCTTGCTGGCATTGGGCACGAGCGAGAACATGCTCTCGCCGAAGAATGCGCGTCCAATTGTCACGCCATAAAGTCCGCCCACCAGTCTGCCGTCCTGCCACACCTCCACGCTCTGCGCGAAACCCTGGCGATACAATTCGGTATAGGCGCGTATGATTTCGTCGCCCAACCACGCACCGGCATGCACGTTGCGACCGCCGGCAGCGGCACATCCGTTTATAACTCCGTCGAAACACTCGCCCATCGACACCTCAAACACTCCCTTGTTCATCAGCGTGCGCATAGAGTGTGACACGTGTATCTCGTCGGGAAAGATGACGAAGCGCTGCTGCGGACAATACCACAACGGCTCCTTCTCGTCGCGAAACGAATACCACGGGAATATGCCGTAGCTGTAAGCCAGCAGCAGGCGGTCGACACTAAGGTCGCCGCCGACACACAAAAGTCCGTCGGGCTCCACGTCGACGGGGCGCGGAAATATCAGTTCTTTACCTATTCTGTAAATCATTTCTTATTTGTGACGAGTTGACGAGTTAACCATTTGCAATAACCAACTGCCCCTTACTTTCGGCAACCGACACCTCCCCACCCTTCTTCAGGCTTCCGAAGAGCAGCTCGCGCATCAGCAGCGGCTTGAGCATAGAGCCGATGACGCGGTCGATCTCGCGTGCTCCGTACTCGGGCGTGAAACCACGGCTGAGCAGCAGCTGTCGTGCCGAGTCGGTGAGGTGCATCGTCACGTTCTTGGCGGTGAGTTTGAGCTGCAGCTTGGTGAGCTTCTTGTCGAGTATGAGCGACGCCATCTGGCATGTCATGTCGCCGAAGACGACGATGTCGGTGAGTCGGTTGATGAATTCGGGCTTGAATGTTTTCTTCACCTGTGCAAGCATTGCTTCGCCTCGCGACACCCCTCCCATGAATCCGATGCTTGCCCGTGAGGCGTACTGGGCACCTGCGTTGGATGTCATGATGATGATGGTGCCACGCAGGTCGGCCCGCTGACCATGATTGTCGGTGAGCGTTGCGTAGTCCATCATCTGTAGAAAGATATTGAAAATGTCGGGATGGGCCTTCTCAATCTCGTCGAACAGCAGCACGCAGTTGGGCGACTTGCGCAGCGCGGCAGTAAGTTGTCCGCCGTCCTCGTAGCCCACATAGCCTGCCGGAGCGCCTATAAGCTTAGCCACGGCATGCTTCTCGGCATACTCGCTCATGTCGAATCGCACCAGACTTACGCCCAACTGGCGCGCAAGAGTGCGTGCCACCTCTGTCTTGCCGACTCCCGTCGGTCCTACGAACAGCAGCGACGCCATCGGTTTGTCGTCGTCGCCCAGCCCAGCCTTGGCCATCTGCACAGCCTCAACCACCTCGTTCACGGCACGGTCCTGTCCGAATATCTCCGCGCGCATGTCGTCAGCCAACGTCTGCAGCGTCACATTGCTGGTGTCGCGCAGCGCTGTTGCGTCAATCTTGCACATCTTGGCAAGTATCTCGCCCATCAGACGGCGGTCGACAGTCTGCCGTTTCTGCGTGGTGAGCGGATGCGTCTCGCGATAGGCGCCAGCCTCGTCGATGAGGTCGATAGCCTTGTCGGGCAGGAAGCGGTCGCTGATGTGGCGGGCAGTCTGGCGCACAGCAAACTCCATTGCACCCGTAGCGAACTTCACTCCGTGGAATTTCTCGTAGCCCGGACGCAGTCCTTCGAGTATGCGCACGGCGTCGGCGATAGACGGTTCGGCGATGTCGATCTGCTGGAAGCGTCGCACCAGCGACTTCTGGCTTGCTATGTAGCGGTTGTATTCGTCGTAAGTGGTAGAGCCGATGAAGCGTATCTCGCCGCTTTCAAGGTAGGGCTTGAGCATGTTGGAGGCATCGAGCGAAGCGTCGCCGCCCGTACGGCCCGCCCCGACCATATTGTGTATCTCGTCGATGTAGAGTATTGCGTGACCTTCGGCGGCGAGTCCTTCCATCACCTGTTTGATGCGCTTCTCGAAGTCGCCGCGGAATTGCGCCCCTGCTATCATCGTTCCCATGTCCATCATGTATATGCGCGACTGTTTGAGGCGGTCGGGCACGTCGCCACGGGCTATGCGTGCAGCCAGTCCGTAGACCAATGCAGTCTTGCCGACACCAGCCTCGCCGACGTGCAGCGGATTGTTCTTGTCCTTGCGGCAGAGCACCTGGATGGTGCGTTCCAGCTCGGCGTCGCGTCCGATGAGCGGATTGTGCTGGGTGTAAGTGTCGGATATGCACGTCACAAATTCGCGCCATGCCTGGCGATGTGGTTCGGTTTCGTCCCCGGAAGGGTCGGTGCTGACGACGGTTTCCCTCTCGTCGTAGTTGCTCACGAGCGACGCCATGAACTCGCCATGGCTGTCGCCGATGTGGCGGTTGAGCTCATATGCCGCGCGCGATTCTTCGAGCATGAGCATGGCGGCTATGATCTGGGGCACGTCCACAACGTCGATGTCGGCATACTGTGCCTGGCGCACGGCGAGAGTCATCATCTCCGAGAACTGATGCGAGCCCTCGATGGTATAGCGCACGCCTTCGGGCACACGCTCAAGCGAGTCGAGATATTCGCCTACTGAGGTAGAGAACTCCTCGGGGTCGACGTTGATGTCGAGCAAGGCATCCTGAAACTGCTCCTGCCTGCTTATGGCAAAGAGCACGTGTTCGGGCGTGACAAACTCGTGATGCCACGTATCACACGACTCAATGGCCAGGCGTATGGCGGCTGATGTACTATTGCTATTTTTCAAAGTTTCTGCTTGTTTTGTTCGATGTTAAAAACAATGGGGTTTCAAATGTAGTCCTTTTGCATTGCAAAAGGGGTCCTTTTGGTGTGTAAAAGGAGTCCTTTTGGAGGGCAAAACGAGTCCTTTTGGAGGGCAAAAGGGGTCCTTTTGCAAACCATGTATAAAACCATGGGGCTGCAGAGGCTGCACGGCTGCCTATTCGGGCTTGCATTCCAGCCTCAACGGGAAGTTCTGCTCGCGTGCCAGCATGGTGGCTTTGCGCACGCGCGAGGTGGCTATGTCGTAGCTGTACACGCCCACTACGGCACTGCCCCGTTCGTGAACGTCGAGCATGAGAGCCTCCGCCTCCGACGGGGTTTTATAGAATATGGAATGTAATATGTGTACGACAAACTCCATTGTTGTGAAGTCGTCGTTGTAGATTATGACCTTGTAGCGACGCGGTTCGCGCAGGTCGACATTGGTGCGATTGCGCACTGAAGTTTGTTGTTTTGCCATAATAGTACAAACTTACAACAAAAAACAAGAAAAGAGAACACTTTACAAGATAAAAAGGTGCAAAATTCTATAAAAAATGCTTGTTTGGTATTCATATTTGCTATACCTTTGCAATCACACCTCGAAACAACTAATTATTCATTAACTAAAACACATTTTGGTATGAAAAAGTTATTCTTAATGGCAGTAATGGCGTTAGCAACTGTATCGTCATTCGCACAGCAGGCAGTAGGTACATTCACAATCCAGCCTAAGGTGGGCCTCAACTTGGCTAACTTGACTGACGCTGATGGCGACATCCGCGCAGGTGTAGCAGCTGGTGTAGAATTCGAGTATCAGGTAAGCGACATCTTCAGCCTCTCGGCTGGCGCTCTCTACTCTATGCAGGGATGCAAGTTTACAGAGGACAAAGTAGACTATACCTCTAAGCTCGACTATATCAACGTTCCTATCCTTGCCAACGTTTACGTTGTTAAGGGTCTTGCCGTTAAGCTCGGTATCCAGCCTGGCTTCAACGTAACACACAAGGCTTCTGCAGAAGTAGAAGGTACAAAGGTTTCTTCCGACCTTTCTGGCGTTAAGAGCGTTGACTTCTCTATTCCTGTAGGTCTCTCTTACGAGTTCAACAACTTCGTAATCGACGGTCGCTACAACTTCGGCGTAACCAAGATTGCTGACTACTCTGACTCAAAGAACAGCGTATTCCAGTTCACACTGGGCTACAAGTTCGCTCTGTAAAAACTCACAAACTATACGTCCCCAACTGGGGTTGAAAGACCATAGCCCAGGGCCGCTCGGCTCTGGGCTATGTTGTATGAATAATATTGCATCCCCTATTGTCAATCATTGTCAACATTGTCGTTCTAAAAAACAAGGGGCTTGATAATTTTGTATTTAACGACAAAAGTGACAAAGATTGACAATATTATAAATCGTGTGTGCAATGGACAAAGTGCGACAATATGATATTATGAGGATAAAATGTATACTTATATGTTTTCAGTATCCAATATTTTTGTATCTTTGTTATTTCTAATCAACAAAATCTACTAACAATTTTATAGTTATGATAAACATTAATGAATGTAAGGCTCATATGTATGACATAATAGGTGCTATATATGAAGTTCGTAAAGAAATGGGGGTGGGTCTTAATGAAAACTGTTATCAAGAAGCATTTGAGATGCAATTAACTGAAATGAATATTGTATATGAGCGAGAAAAGGCTTTTAACCCACATTTTCATGGTAAAAAACTGAAATCTTCTTTTCGTTTGGATTTTTTATGTAAAGAGAATGTTATTGTGGAATGTAAGGCTGTCTCAATACTTAATGAAAATCATCGAGCACAATTATTCAATTATATGCATCTTCTGAAATTTCGTTGTGGTATTCTGGTTAATTTTGCTCCAAGACATCTTGAGCTTGAGCGTTATTTATACGATGAAGATAAAGACGAAATATTGAATATTTATGGCAATCCTATCTGAATAACAGGTTATTTTAAAGACAATTGTCTCTCTTTTTTTATTTAACGACAATACTGACAATGATTGACAATATTATAAATATATAAATGTGTACAACGGATAATCTTGCATATCATATTGTTGAACATTGTCAATATTGTCGTTCAAACAACAAGTTATTAATCTTTAGTGTCTTTCTTTTATATAAACGACAATAGTGACAATGTTCGACAATTTCTATAATATTCATGAGTACAACGGATAATCTTGCTTCCCCTATTGTCGGTCATTGTCAACATTGTCGTTATAAAAACAAGGGGCTTGATAATTTTGTATTTAACGACAATAGTGACAATGATTGACAATCGTTTTATGATTTTCATGTGTACAACATATAATCTTGCTTCTCCGATTGTCGGTCATTGTCAACATTGTCGTTATAAAAACAAGGGGCTTGATAATTTTGTATTTAACGACAATAGTGACAATGATTGACAATCGTTTTATGATTTTCATGTGTACAACATATAATCTTGCTTCTCCGATTGATTGACTGCAACTATAAATCATGGTTGGCTTTCGCCCTCAACGTATTCTTCGAGGAACATGTGTTCGCCGTCGAACACCGCATACGTGAACTGCGAAATCCAATCGCCGAGTATCATCATGCGCGACTTGCGCGAGAGGATGAGGTCGAGTTCGATGTGGCGGTGGCCATACATGAAGTAATCTACGTTGGGATGGGTCTTCATGTATTGCTTGGTGTAGAGCACGAGGTGCTCGCGCTGCTCGCCCATGTAGGGCGGTTCCATGCCATCGATGCGCTTTAGGCGCGAGTGCTTTGCCCAAGTGAGTCCGAACCACATGCTCCAGCGCGGATGAAGCGAGCTGAACAGCATCTGGCAGAAGCGGTTGTGGAACACACGCTTTATGAACTTGAACTTGCGGTCGGGGTCGCCCAGTCCGTCGCCGTGCGCCAGATAGAACACCTTGTCGTATATCTCCACCGTCTCGGGACGTGTATGTATTGTCACTCCGCACTCGTCGCGCAGATAACCGTACGACCAAATGTCGTGATTTCCGGTGAAGTAGTGTACCTCGACGCCCATGTCGGTAAGCTCCGACAGCTTTCCGAGGAAGCGCGTGTAGCCCTTTGGCACGGCATAACGCCACTCGTACCAGAAGTCGAACATGTCGCCAAGCAGATATATGGCACGTGCCTTGGTCTTTATCGAGTCAAGAAAACGCACAAGCCGGCGCTCCTGAGTGCGGCTGTGTTCGATAGCCCACGACCCGAGGTGGGCGTCTGAGAGGAAATATACGTTCTTCATCCTGTCAAAACTCAAAATTGAACAATTCAAAATCAGCGAAGCCAATCAATTCAAAATTGAACAATTCAAAATCGGCAAAGCCGACCAATTCAAAACTCAAAATTCAAAATTCAAAACTCGATTAATCGAAGCCCAGCTCTACGCGTGCCTCTTCGGTCATCATACTCTGGTCCCATTCGGGTTCGAAAACGAGGTTGACGGTCGACGACTTGACGTGATCGAGCGAGTCAACCTTCAATCGCACGTCCTCAAGAATGAAGTCGGCGGCGGGGCACGACGGCGCTGTGAATGTCATGTCGATGTCTACGTGTCCGTCGTCATTGACGTCTATCTTGTATATAAGTCCAAGATCGTATATGTTGACGGGTATTTCGGGGTCGTAAACGGTCTTCAGCACATCGACGATGCGCTCCTCTATCTGTGTCTTTTCTTCCTGTGTCATTTGCAATGAAATTATATTATGTGATTTGTTTCTTGCAAATTTAGCTAAAAATATTGTAATACGGCAAGAAAAGCACAATTTTACGCTGATACAATTGCTGCCTCGCGAGGAAACATTTGCAGCCTCGGGAGGAAACAATAAATCTGCAACTTTAAGCACATAGACAAATTACGTTGACGATTTATTATTATTTCTCAGTAAAAAGTTATACTTTTGCACGTCGCAACTAATAACAACTAAAAAATGATAACATTTATAATTTGTCTCGCAGCCCTCGTATTGGGCTACGCAATCTATGGCCGATTCGTAGAGCACGTGTTCGCTCCCGACGACCGCCCCACCCCTGCTATAGCCAAAGCCGACGGCATCGACTACGTGGCGATGCCCTACTGGAAGGTGTTCATGATACAGTTTCTGAACATTGCGGGTACCGGTCCTATCTTCGGAGCCATCATGGGAGCCAAGTTCGGACCCGTTGCCTATCTGTGGATCATATTCGGATGCATCTTTGCAGGAGCCGTTCACGACTACCTTTCGGGCATGTTGTCGCTGCGCAATGGCGGTAGCGATCTGCCTTCGCTTGTACAACGCTATCTCGGTGGGGCTGCAGCCAAGGTGCTGCTGGTGTTCGCCGTGTTCCTGCTCATTATGGTTGGAACGGTATTTGTGTACAGCCCAGCCGAGATATTGGGCAACATCGGCGGCTCGAAGGTGATGTGGATGGGCGTTATCTTCGCCTATTACATCGTGGCAACGATGCTGCCTATCGACAAGATCATTGGCAAGATATACCCTGTCTTCTCGTTCTCGCTGCTGTTTATGGCTGTGGCGCTGGTGGTGATGCTGTTCGTGAAGATGCCGGTTCTGCCCGAACTGTGGGACGGTCTGGGCAACCTGGGACAGCAAACCGACCCTGCCGGCTTCACCGACAGCATCTTCCCATGCCTCTTCATCACTATCGCCTGTGGTGCGATAAGCGGTTTTCACGCTACGCAGAGTCCGCTGATGGCTCGCTGCCTGAAGTCGGAACGCAAGGGACGTCCTATCTTCTACGGTGCCATGATTACTGAGGGAATGGTGGCTCTGGTTTGGGCTACGGTGGCTATGTGGTTCTTCTACGACGCTCCGCAGCCAGGCTACGAGCAGATTGCAGGTGGAGCTGCCAAAGGATTCCACACTTCTGCCCCGATGGTTGTCAATCTTGTGTGCAACGACTGGCTCGGTGTGCTGGGCGGAATATTGGCTATGCTGGGCGTGGTGGCTGCTCCTATCACGAGCGGTGACACGGCTTTCCGTTCTGCACGACTCATCGTTGCGCAGGCTTTGAAGATCAACCAGCTTCCAAAGGCTAATCGTCTGTACATCTGCATTCCGCTGTTCGTAGTATCGTTCGCCCTGCTTATCTGGCAGATCAGCAATCCCGACGGCTTCAACACGATATGGCAGTACTTCGGATGGGCCAACCAGACGCTGTCGGTATTCACGCTGTGGAGCATCACCGTCTATCTTGTACGCGAAAAGAAGCCCTATGTCATCACACTCATACCGGCTCTGTTCATGACCTGTGTATGTACAACGTTCCTCGCTGTGTCGAAGACTGCATTCGGACTGCCACTCGGCGTAAGCTATACGATTGGAGCAGCTGCCCTCGTAGTTGCTGCTGTGTGGTTTGTAATGTGGATGAAGAAATTCAAGAAGGCATAAAAGAGTGAGTCTAAGTTCAAGAGACGCGGGCTGAAAGCCCAAATCGCGCATAGCCCAGGGCAACACCCTGGGTAAAAAGATGTTGTAAACAATACGCCCTGTAAGGGCAAAAGCATTAATGATTGACGCTTTTGCCCTTACAGGGCGTATTGTTTTTGGTGGTTTATTACCCCAGGGTGTTGCCCTGGGCTATGTGCTTCTGCCCCTTCGGGGCGTGTTGCTTAGACTCTTGACTTCCCATGGTTGTCACAGTTTTCCTTCTTCCGAATAACTGAAATAGCGTCCGTCGGTGACGATGACGTGGTCGACCAGATATATTCGCATGGTCTCGCATGCCTTCTTAAGGCGTAAGGTCAGGCGGTCGTCATCGCCGCTCGGACGGGTGTTTCCCGAAGGATGGTTGTGGACAAGGGTTATGACGGTGGCGTTGTTGAGCAATGCCTCGCGCAGGATTATGCGCACATCGACAGCCGTTTCCGACAGTCCGCCGTGCGAGAGGCGCACCGCCTTGATGAGTCGCATGCGCTGGTTCATCAGCAATACCCACGCCTCTTCGGTGTCGAGGTCTTGCATCTTGGGCAACATATACTCATATACCGCCATGGCAGAACCCATGTCGGGCCGCTCAGCCGCACCAACAGCCTGTCGCCGCTTGCCCAATTCGCAAGCGGCGATAATCGTTATGGCCTTCGCCTCGCCAATGCCATTGTAGCTCATCAGCTCGTTGAGCGACATCTTTCCAAGCGTATTGAGGTTGTTATCGCAGTCGGCAAGGATGCGTTGCATCAATCCTACAGCACTCTCCTTGGTCGAACCCGACCCGATAAGAATGGCAAGCAGTTCGGAATCGGACAATGCCGCCGGACCTTTTGCCATGAGCTTCTCGCGAGGTTTATCCTCTTCAGCCCACTGAGAGATGGAGAAACTGCTCATTTATAAAATGTTTTTTCAAATGCAGAAAACTCCGACTTACCCCTTACGCAGCGTTTCCACCACGACTCGATGAATCCGAAGCCGTAGCCCATAAGCTGGATGTAGGCAGAGATAATGCTGAGGAAACCTATTTTTATGCTACGGTTCACGCACGACGAATCTACGAATATCAGCACACAGTAGAGCGCCAGCGGAACAAGTGGAATCCATGCCAACGCCGGACTTACTGCCAACAGCACCAGACAGAGCAGCAGCATGGCGAGAACGCCTACTGTGAACACCATCGGAAGCATGTGTACGAGCTTCAATGATTCGGGATATTTCTTGTAAAGATTGATGCGTGCAATGCCGGAGTTGTACACCTGACGGAAGAACTTGCGGAAATCGGTGCGACGCTTGTGCCAAACCCACGCCTCGGGGAACAAGCGGCAACGGCAACCAGCCTTGAATATACGAATAGAGAAGTCGATGTCCTCGCCAAAACGCATCTTGGAGAATCCGCCGAGGCGCTCGTACACGTCACGACGCACACCCATATTGAACGAACGCGGATAGAATTTGTCGAGCTTCTTCTTGCCACCACGTATGCCACCTGTTGTGAAGAACGACGTCATAGAATAGCTAATCGCCTTCTGGGTGTCGGTGAATGACGGGTGGACAGAATCGGGTCCGCCGAACGCATCAGCCTCCTCACGCTGCAACTCGGCATTGACGGCAACGAGATAGTTCTCGGGCAGCACCACGTCGGAATCGAGTATGAGCACATATTCGCCCTTGGCACGCTCCACACCGTAGTTGCGGCTCTGACCTGGTCCACTGTTGGGCTTGGCAAAGTAGTGAAGATCGAGCCGGTCAGCGTATTTGTCGCACACGTCACGGCATGGTATTGCCGAACCGTCCTCAACTACTATAACCTCAAAATCGGTCAGCGTCTGCCGCGTGAGGCTATCGAGCAACTCGTCAACTTCGTCCGGACGATTGTATACTGGAATTATAAAACTGAACTTCATGGTTTAAGAGAAAAGTGAAAAACGAAAAGTGAAAAGTGGAATGTGTAAAACGAAAAAGAGTAAAAAAGTAGAAAGCACTATTACGGGGCATACGCATAACGTCATCCCAAATGCTTTTTACTTTTTTACTCTTTTACTATTTTACCTTTAAAAGCTCTTTACTGTCAAGAGTCTCTTACTCCTTAACGCGCTGCAGATAGCTGCCGTCGCGTGTGTCAACCTGAACAAGGTCGCCCTCGTTAACGAAGAGAGGTACACGAATCTCAACGCCAGTCTCAAGAGTAGCAGGCTTCAGAGTGTTTGTAGCTGTATCGCCCTTGATACCCGGCTCAGAGTGAGTAACGCGCAGATTGGTCTTCACCGGCATCTCACCGAAGAGAACAGTCTCAGTAGAAGCGTCAGAAACAACCTCGACGATGTCGCTCTCCTTCATGAAGTCAACACCTGTGATTAGATTGCCAGAGATAGGAATCTGGTCGTAAGTCTCCTGATTCATGAAGATATAGTCCTCACCCTCCTTGTAAAGGTACTGGTACGGACGACGCTCTACGCGTACATCCTCGAGCTTTTCAGAGATGTCGAAACGACGCTCGAGCACGCGGCCGTCAACAACATTCTTCAGCTTAACGCGCATAAATGTGTTACCCTTACCTGGTTTAACGTGGAGGAAGTCGATGACGAAGAACAGCTTGCCATCCATGCGGATGCAGGTTCCCATCTTGATGTCTTGTGAATTGATCATTGCTGTGTATATTATTGTATTATTAATTATTCGTTACGACGGATTGTCCTGTTCGTTACAATCATTTGTCTTATCCGTTATATTCATTCACGGGGCAAATACCTGTAAACAGCCCAAATGTTTGAGTGTATCTATGTTAAGACGATGCAAAGTTACTGAAATTCACTCAATAATGAGCAATGGGCGGTTGTTTTTTTTATTATTATACGTATTCAGGGAGAAAAGAAAGGCTTTTTTCCAAAAAAATACATAAAATCATGGCTAAAAGGACTTTAAATCTTGGTTGTTTCAAAAATAATGAGTAATTTTGCAACCCAAAAGTGTGAACATATAACAAATAAATTAAAATAAGACAATGAAAAGAACATTTCAGCCTCACAATCGTCGCCGCGTAAACAAGCATGGCTTCCGCGAGCGCATGGCTACAAAGAATGGTCGCCGCGTGTTGGCTTCTCGCCGCGCTCATGGCCGCAAGAAGTTGACAGTATCTGACGAGCACCACGGAAAATAATCCGGTGCACGCACTGTAACGACTGGGTGTGATGCCCAATCGTGTAGCGACGACAAAAGCGGCAGGTCATACCATGCTTGGTGTGGACGGTCTGCTGCTTTTAAAAATTAACCCCACAACGATTTGCGGACAATGCCGCAAACATGTATAACCAAATTAATTAAAAGTAAAAAAATGATTATTGTACCAGTAAAAGATGGTGAGAACATCGAAAGAGCACTCAAGAAGTTCAAGAGAAAATTCGAAAAGACAGGTGTTGTAAAGGAGCTCCGCGCTCGTCAGCAGTACAACAAGCCTTCTGTTTTGAAGCGTCTCAAGATGGAGCACGCTATCTATGTTCAGCAGCTCCGTGCTAACGAGGAATAATCCACGTCCCTCACATTCTCACATTATTAATCTTTAATGACCGCGCACACGCACGAATGGCGCAAGCCACGAATGCAGCGACGGATCGGATGGACCAGGAGGTGTATTTCCCCTTTAGACATATAATCATTTATACATAGAAATTAGCCTGCGACAACGGCACGATGCCGATGACGATATGGCGAAAAAAGAGATGACAACACATCTAACCGTTTGGTTGAATGTGTTGCCATCTCTTTTTTTGTATATTCTATTCTCTGTGGTCGGCTATTGCCTGCTTGATGAGTGCCTCAAGCTCTTCCATGAGTTCGGGATTGTCCTTGAGCAGCGACTTTGTGGCGTCGCGACCCTGTGCCAGCTTCGATCCGTTGTACGAATACCATGAGCCTGACTTCTGGATGATGCCGTACTCTACGCCGAGGTCAACGATTTCGCCCACCTTAGAAATGCCTTCGCCGAACATAATCTCGAACTCGGTCTTGCGGAACGGAGGCGCTACCTTGTTCTTGATTACCTTGACGCGCACCTGATTGCCTATAATCTGGTCGCCGTCCTTGATGCCTGTGACCTTACGGATGTCAAGACGTACTGAAGCGTAGAACTTCAGAGCGTTACCACCGGTTGTGGTCTCGGGATTACCGAACATCACACCAATCTTCTCGCGCAGCTGGTTGATGAAGATACAGGTGGTGTTGGTCTTGGAGATTGTAGAAGTAAGCTTACGCAGAGCCTGCGACATGAGGCGCGCCTGGAGTCCTACCTTGTTGTCGCCCATATCGCCTTCAATCTCAGCCTTAGGTGTAAGTGCGGCTACAGAGTCGATAACGATGATGTCGATAGCAGACGAGCGGATGAGCTGATCGGCAATTTCGAGAGCCTGCTCGCCGTTGTCGGGCTGCGAAATCCACAAGTTGTCGACGTCAACGCCAAGCTTTGCCGCATAGAAACGGTCGAAAGCGTGCTCTGCATCGATAAAGGCGGCGATGCCGCCAGCCTTCTGCGACTCTGCAATAGCGTGAATGGCGAGTGTAGTCTTACCAGACGACTCCGGACCATAAATCTCTATAATACGTCCCTTGGGGTATCCGCCTACGCCGAGAGCGGCGTCAAGGCCGATACTTCCGGTAGGAATCACCTCGACATTCTCCACCTGCTCGTCACCAAGCTTCATGATGGAGCCTTTGCCGAAGTCCTTTTCTATCTTTGACATCGCTGCCTGGAGTGCCTTGAGCTTGCCCTCCTGAGCGAGTGAAAGTTCTTCTGATTTAGCCATAATTTGAGTTTTGAATTTTGAATTTTGAGTTTTGAATTGTTGCCTTCGGCAATTTTGAATTTTGAATTTTGAGTTTTGAATTATCGCTACGCGATTTTGAATTAATCAATTTTGAATTGCTGTGAGCAATCTTGTATATTGTCTGCCATTGTCATTTTCTTTGTTATAGACACAAGCATTCGATTCAGCTCTTCACAATCTTTATATACAGATTCATATTGTTTGTTGGTTATATATTGCGTTCGTTGTAGAAGACGCAACCAATATAAAGTCTCGTTTGACTCTTTAAGCGATATATATAGTTTTGCAATAAAATCCTTTTTACTTATTGCACATTGTGCTTCCGCAATGTTTGCACCGATACTCGTACCACTGCGGAACATCTGGTCAGCAATTCTATATTCATGCTTTTCCTCATTCAGAAATCGGCATAGTCCTATTATACGAATAGAAAAATTCATGCACTTATCTTCCAAGAGGTGTCCAAAGTCACTCATAGACCGTAATTTTAAAGTAATTCAAAATTGAACAATTCAAAATCGCGTAGCGATAATTCAAAAATCAAAATTCAAAACTCAAAATTTTTATAACTCCAGGTCTCCTCCGAAGATCTCATGCCAAGGCAGACCCTGCTTGTTGAGCTGCTCCATGAACGGATCGGGATCGAACTCCTCGACGTTCCAAACGCCCGGCTTGCGCCACAGACCCTTGAAGAACATCATGGCACCGATCATTGCCGGAACGCCGGTGGTGTAGCTTACGCCCTGCATACCGGTCTCCTTGTAGGCAGCCTCGTGCGAACAGTTGTTGTAAACGTAGTAGGTCTGCTCCTTACCGTCCTTCAAGCCACGGATGCGGCAACCGATAGAAGTCTGTCCGTCGTAGTTCTCGCCGAGGTCCTGGGGGTTAGGCAGCACAGCCTTGAGGAACTGCAGAGGAACTATCTTCACCTTAACCTTCTCGTTGGGATTGTCGGCGAGCGGAGCCTCATAGGTAATCTCGTCGATGCGCGACATTCCGAGGTTCTGGATGCAGTCGAGGTATGTGAGGTACTGCTGACCGAATGTCATCCAGAAACGAGCGCGCTTGATGGTGGGATAGTTCTTCACGAGTGACTCAATCTCCTCGTGATGGAGCAGATAGCTCTCCTTAGGTCCTACCTCAGGATATGTGAGCGGCTTGTGGATTTCGAGCGGCTTGGTCTCCACCCACTTTCCGTCTTCCCAGTAGAGGCCCTTCTGAGTGATCTCGCGGATGTTGATTTCGGGGTTGAAGTTGGTAGCGAAAGCCTTGTGGTGGTTGCCTGCATTGCAGTCGACGATGTCGAGATACTGAATCTCGTCGAAGTGATGCTTGGCGGCATAGGCGGTGAAGATGCTTGTAACACCGGGGTCGAATCCGCATCCGAGGATAGCTGTCAGGCCGGCATCTTCAAAGCGCTTCTTGTAAGCCCACTGCCAAGAGTACTCGAAGTGAGCCTCGTCCTTAGGCTCGTAGTTGGCGGTGTCGAGATAAGAGCATCCGCAAGCCAGACATGCCTCCATGATGGTGAGGTCCTGATAGGGCAATGCGAGGTTGATGACGAGCTCGGGCTTATAGTCGTTGAAGAGTGCCTTGAGCTGCTCTACATCGTCGGCATCCACCTGAGCGGTCTTGATGTTAGGGTTGCCGATAGCCTCAACGATGCGGTCGCACTTGGCCTTTGTGCGGCTTGCGATCATGAAATCGGTGAAAACGTCAGCGTTCTGTGCAATCTTGAACGCTGCAACTGTAGCGACGCCACCGGCGCCGATCATAAGTACTTTTCCCATTGTTTCCTGTTATTTTTAGTTTGTTTTTATCTTGATTTTATAGCATTGTAGTGTTGACGAAATGCATCGGGTTTTCAAAAGGAGTCCTTTCGCCCTGCAAAAGGGGTCCTTTCGGTCGGCAAAAGGAGTCCTTTTGGGATGCAAAAGTAGTCCTTTTGCACTTCAAAAGGGGTACATTTGCGAGTCGAAAGTGCTACATCAGCCGGTGAGGGCGGTCTTACAGCTCGCTGCCCTTTATTCCCAATGCGTTCATGAGCGAGTAGCCCAGTATCTCCTGACGGAAATTGCCGCCTTCGAGCGGCTGCATGGCGAAGAGCGTGACGCGCTTGTCCTCGTCGTCGACATCGCGCAGGGCGTGGCGCAGGGCGTCCCACAGCGGAGCGTGTTCGGCATTGGGTATTGCCATGACGCGGTGTACGTCCTTGTGGTTGACTACCGTCTTGAGTATGTCGAGGAAGAAGTCGTCGTGCTTCACTACCTCCTCTACGGGATACGAACTGATGATGAACTCGCCCAACGTGTCCTTGAAGGCACGTGCATTGAGGTCGTTCTCGTACGAGCCGGGGGTGAAGTTGTCGAGCGCGGGCTTGTCCTTGGAGTGTATGAATATCACCTGTGTCTCGCCGTCGGCGTCGCGCTGCTCGCGCATTCCACCATCGAGAGCCACGCAGTCAATCCATCGTGCGGTGTCGGCCTTGGGTATGCGTCGGCCGAGCATGCGCTCGAAGTTGACTATAAGATTGAAAGCCACCGAGTCGACGTAGTCGCCGTCGACGAGTATCACGTTGCGACTCCACTTTGTATTGTTGAATTCCTGTATGTCCATGTATTGATTTTTGCAGAATTACGTTGCGCCTGCAGGACGTGCTCAGGCACGGTGCATGCGCTCTACAAAGTTAAAAAAAAATTGCGAGATTATTGGTTTTGAATTGCGAGATTATTGGTTTTGAGCGCAAAAGATTTGCATCAACGAAAAAGGTGCGCCAAGACGAAACCTAAGTCTCGTCCTGGCGCACCCATTGTGCTGCCCCGTCCGGGGCGGTATCATAAGATTTGATTACTTCTGGAGAAGGTTCATTGTGTCCTTGGCAATCATCAGCTCCTCGTCAGTCGGGATAACGCAAACGGTAACCTTTGAATCAGGAGCAGAGATTATGGCCTCTTCGCCACGCACCTTGTTGGCCTCTGCGTCCATCTTAACACCGAGGAACTCGAGTCCTGAGCATGATTCGAGACGTGTGCCAATCTGGTTCTCACCTACGCCTGCTGTCCAGACGATGATGTCAACGCCACCCATTGCTGCTGCATAAGCGCCGATATACTTCTTGATGCGGTAGTTGTACATCTTCAGGGCGAGCTGAGCACGCTCGTTGCCCTCTTCGGCTGCCGACTCAATCTCGCGCATGTCGCTTGAGATGCCGGTGATGCCGAGCACGCCGCTCTCCTTGTTGAGGAAGTCGGCCATTTCCTGAGGCTTCTTGCCAAGTTTCTCCATGAGGAACGTAACGGCTGAAGGATCGATGTCGCCCGAACGGCTGCCCATCATGACACCTGCCAACGGAGTGAGTCCCATTGATGTATCTACACACTTGCCGAACTTGACGGCTGACACGGAAGCGCCGTTGCCGATGTGGCAAGTGATGATGCGCTGTGTGTTGATGTCGCGGCCGAGGAACTCGCAAACGCGCTGTGAAACATAGCGATGGCTTGTTCCGTGGAAGCCGTAACGACGTACATGATACTTCTCATAGAGCTCGTAAGGAACGGCATAGAGGTAAGCGTAGTCGGGCATTGTGCTGTGGAAGGCGTTGTCGAACACGCAAACCTGCGGTGTGTTAGGCATGAGCTTGTCTACAGCACGGAGTCCCTTGAGGTGTCCGGCGTTGTGAACGGGAGCGAGGTCGCACAGACTCTCGATGCCATCCTCTACGCTCTTGTCTACGATGACGCTCTTCTCGAAGAGGTCGCCACCCTGCACGATACGGTGACCGACTGCATCTATCTCGTCAAGGCTCTTGATTGCGCCGATTTCCGGGTCGAGCAGACACTGGAATACGAAGTTGACACCCTCTTTGTGGTCGGGCATGTCGTGCATGATCTTCTTCTTCTCGCCGTTAGGCAGAGTCACCTTGATGAATGCTTCGTCAAGACCGATACGCTCAACACCGCCTGCTGCGAGGACAGAGTTGTCATCCATGTTGTACAACTTGTATTTGATTGATGAACTTCCGCAGTTCAATACTAATATCTTCATGTTTAGAATTTTGAATTTTGAATTTTGAGTTTTGAATTGTCGGCTTACAGCCGATTTTGAGTTTTGAGTTTTGAGTTTTGAATTGTTGCGACACTGCCGCAATTTTGATTTATTTATTTTTGATTTGGTCGATCACCTTTGTCTGTCATCTTTTTTGTGATGGATACAAGCATACGCTTTAGTTCTTCACAATCATTATTTACAGACTCAAACTGCCTGTTGTTAATAAACTGCGTTCTTTGCAGAAGGCGCAGCCAATAAAGAGTTTCGTTAGCCTCTTTTAAAGAGATGTAGAGTTTTGCAATGAAATCGCTCTTGCTTATGACACACTGTGCCTCAGCTACATTTGCGCCAATGCTTGTTCCGCTTCGGAACATCTGGTCGGCAATTCGGTATTCGTGCTTTTCTTCGTTCAGAAATTTGCACAATCCGATTATACGAATGGAGAAGTTCATACACTTCTCTTCCAAGAGTTTACCAAAGTCACTCATAGGCGTAAGGCGCTTCCTGCCAATTCAAAATTGGGAAATTCAAAATCGGCTTGCCGATAATTCAAAATTCAAAACTCAAAACTCAAAATTGTAATAACGCATCTGCGTTATTACTTTGCATCCATTGCCTGGCAAGCTGTGATAGCTACCATGTAGTAGATATCCTCTACTGAGCAACCGCGAGAGAGGTCGTTTACCGGACGGGCGATACCCTGGAGAATCGGACCGATGGCAATGGCGTCGCCGAGACGCTGAACGAGTTTGTAAGAGATGTTGCCTACTTCGAGGTTTGGAACAACGAGTACGTTGGCGTGACCGGCAATCGGTGAGCCTGGAGCCTTCTTCTCGCCTACTGCAGGAACGAGTGCTGCGTCGGCCTGAAGTTCGCCGTCGAGCTTGAGCTCGGGAGCCATTTCGTGAGCCAAGCGTGTAGCCTCAACAACCTTGTCAACTACCTCGTGGCTGGCTGAACCCTTTGTCGAGAAGCTGAGCATAGCAACGCGTGGGTCCTGGATGCCGGCAACCGAGCGTGCTGTCTGTGCTGTACATACAGCAATCTGAGCAAGCTGGTCGGCTGTAGGAACCGGTGTTACGGCTACGTCGCCCATAACGATGATGCCGTCGTCGCCATACTGATGCTCGTGTGTAAGCATAAGCATTGCACCGCTGACACATGTCACGCCCGGGGCGCACTTGATAATCTGCAAGGCAGGACGCAATGTGTCGCCAGTTGTGCTCAATGCACCTGAAATCTGACCGTCTGCACCCTCGGTCTTGATAATCATACAACCGAGATAGAGCGGGTTCTTCACGAGTTCGCGAGCCTGCTCGATGGTCATACCCTTCTTCCTGCGCAGTTCGGCAAGCAGAGTTGCATACTCCTCGGCTTTAGGATTGTTCTCAGGGTCGACAATTGTTGCCTTGTCGATGTTGTGGAGATCCCACTTCTCGGCGAGTGTCTTGATTTCCTCAGGGTTGCCGATGAGGATAAGATTGGCAATGTCGTCGGCCAATACGCGGTCGGCTGCTCTAAGTGTACGCTCCTCTGTAGCCTCGGGGAGCACGATGCGCTGTTTGTCGCTCTTGGCGCGCGCAACGATGTGTTCAAGTAAATTCATAATTATGTGGAATAACTTTAGTTTTTAATAATCCGTATTTAGTTATTTTGTCACATTGACTTTGCAAAATTAGTAAAAATAAATGAGTTACGCCGTGCGTAACTCATTTATTTTAGAAGTTCATCTCTTTTGATAGGATATTCTCGAGTTTCTCGGCCGAAAGGCGCAACTGGAACTCTCCTTTTATTGCCACACTGATGCCTCCGGTCTCTTCGGACACCACAATGGCTATACAGTCGCTGTCCTGCGAAATGCCGAGTGCGGCACGATGGCGCAGTCCTAATTCCTTGGGAATGTCGTGGTTGTGGGCAACAGGCAGAATACATCCGGCGGCACGTATGCGCTTGCCGGTGATGATCATGGCTCCGTCGTGCAGCGGCGAGTTCTTGAAGAAGATGTTCTCGATGAGCCGCTGGTTGATGCGGGCGTCGATAAAGTCGCCCGTGTCCACGATGTCGTCAAGACGCACGCCACGCTCTATTACCATAAGGGCGCCTACCTTGCCGCGCGACATGTCTATACACGCCAGCACGATGGGCATGATGGTCTCCTTGTCGATGAGTTTCTTCTTGTCCTTGCCGCCTACCATGAACAGCTGCGTAAACTGCTTGAAGCGCTGATGGGCACCGAGCGAGTAAAGGAATCGGCGTATCTCTTCCTGAAAGAGCACTATCAAGCCGATCACACCCACGCTTACCAACTTGTCCATAATGGCACCAAGGAGCCGCATCTCAAGCACCTGGCTCACGAAGAGCCACACCATTACGAACACGATTATGCCGATGAAGACATTGAGCGAACGGCTCTCCTTCATCAGACGGTAGATGTAGTAGAGCATCAAGGCGACAAGCAATATGTCGATGATGTCTTTTATTCCGAATGCAAACATATATTCAAAGTTTTGAATTTTGAGTTTTGAATTTTGAATTATTGCGGTATGTTACCGCAATTTTGAGTTTTGAGTTTTGAATTTTGAATGATGAGTTCATATAGTATATGTTGGCAGAGAACTCAACATTGAACAATTCACAATCGGCTGTAAGCCGACAATTCAAAACTCAAAATTCAAAATTGTTGAAGCAACAGGGTTGCTTCTACCGCCTCCTTCACATCGTGTACACGAAGTATTGAAGCTCCCTTCTGCAATGATATGGTGTTGAGCACGGTGGTGCCGTTGAGCGATGTGGTAGGGTCGCCGCCCAGGAGCTTGTATATCATGCTCTTGCGCGATATGCCTACCAGTATGGGCAGACCAAACTGCAGCAGTCGCTCCGAGTGTTTCATTATCTCGTAGTTCTGCTCAAGTGTCTTGCCGAAACCGTAGCCGGGGTCGAGTATGATGTCCTTGGCACCCAGACTATGCAGTCGTTGCACCTCTTCGGAAAAGCCGAGCATCATCTTTTCGAGCGTTGGTTGCACCGACATTAATATATAAGGTACGCCAAGACGGGCTACGGTCTCGAACATATCGCCCTCTTCGTGTATCGCCTGACCTACAATTCCGGTCAGTCCGCCCTCCGAGACATCGTTGATTATGTCGGCTCCGAACTCCTCAACGCATCTGCGTGCCACAAGCGGACGATAGGTGTCGACGCTGACTATGGCATTGGGCTGTTCACGGCGCACTATCTGAAGGGCATGCTTCAGGCGTGCCGTCTCCTCCTCCATGCTCACAACGTCGGCTCCGCCGGGACGTGTCGAGAAGGCACCGACATCGATGATGCGCCCGCCTTCGGCAATGATCTGGTTGGCGCGGTCGGCTATCTCTGCCTCGGTCTGCTTGCGCGAACCGCTGTAGAACGAGTCGGGGGTGGCATTGAGTATGCCCATAACCATGGGTCGGGAGAGGTCAATGAGCTGGCCCCTTACATTAATTGTATATTGCATTGTAGATTTTTGTTACGTTATTAAGCGCAAATTACGCAATAAAATTCGAAACAGCCAAATTATTAGGGTGAATTAAGTGTAATTGCATACAATCGAGTAGGAGGTAAACACTAATTATAGGTGTTTGCCTCCTATTTTCGTGTTTACCGACCTCTCACACCACCGTACATGCGGTTCCGCATACGGCGGTTCCTATTTTGGGTACCATTCGAGATATGACCCCATCAACGTTGGATAGCCTACCTGGTGCAGTTTCTGTGATGAAGCCGCAAGGTGCATTATCGGTGAGCTACTGACTCTCCAATATCCCTTAACATACCCCCATCTTCTTGCATCATATTTGTTGATGCCGCATCGAACAAGGTTCTTCATTCTTGTCTTCGGGAGTTTCCAAGCTTTCCATATACACATGCGTATTCGACGTCTTAACCATTCGTCTGTTTCATGCAAGAGACGCTTCATATTGGCAAGGTGATAATAACCGACCCACCCTCTTGTGTATTCTTTCAGCTTTTGCTTCCTCTTGGCATATCCCCATCCGTTGCTGCGACTTGTCAGTTCTTTCAACCTTGACTTCATTTTGGCTTTGGACTTGGGATGCACCGTGAGTTGGCATTTGCCTTTCATCACATAGAAGGAGTAGCCGAGGTATTTCACTCCGCGCACATACGACACTACGGTCTTTTCCTTGTTGACTTTGAGATATAGAACATTTTCTATAAATCGGGTTATAGACTCCTTCACTCGTATTGCAGCCCTTTTGGACTTGCAGAATATCATCGAGTCATCGGCATAACGCACAAAGGGGAGTCCTCTGAGTTCGAGTTCTTTGTCCAGTTCGTTGAGCATGATGTTACTCAACAACGGACTTAGCGGTCCTCCTTGGGGAGTTCCCTCTTCGCTCGCTTCAAACAAGCCTTTATCCATTACACAACTTCGGAGATATTTGTGTATAAGACTGACCACTCTGCCGTCTTTGATGGTACGGCTGAGAATTTCTATGAGTTTGCTATGGCTTACAGTGTCGAAGAAGCGTTCAAGGTCAAGGTCTACTACATATATGTAGCCTTCGCTGATTATCCTTTGCGCTCCTCGTAGTGCGTCATGGCATCCTCTTCTCGGTCGGAAGCCGTAGCTCGTCTTGGAGAATTGGTTCTCATAGATGGGAGTCAGTACTTGGTTGATGGCTTGTTGCACCAGACGGTCTACTACTGTGGGTATTCCCAACAGGCGCATCTTGCCATTGTCTTTGGGTATTTCTACCCTTCTCACTGGGTTCGGACGGTAAGAACCGTCCATCAAGGAACGGATGAGCAAGTCCTTATTGGTCAAGAGCCATGGGAGCAGCTGCTCACACGACATCTTGTCGATACCACCACAGCCCTTGTTTCTCATCACAGCCTTGTAGGCTCGGTTGAGATTTGCAGGACTAAGGATTTGCTCGAAAAGGTGTTCCTTGTCGAATGGTACTTCCACGATGTTGTCTTCACACATCCACATGAAGGTCTGCACTCCCCCATACCATTCGGTTTCCGACCTATCTCTTTGGGGGCAGCCATTAACTTGGGATAATGTTTTCTGCATTCTTTCCTTCATAAGGTATGTTTCAATTACTATCGTTTAATTGTTAGGTTCAGCCCTTCATGCAATGTTATCGAGTATTGCACTACTATGGCGTCTGCTGACTTCTCACGGCAAGCTTTACTCCGCTTCTTTCGTAAAAAAAAATATTTGAAGTGTCCGTGAGACCTCCTCGGATAAGGGCATTGTCTTTCCATCTTATACCCACTTCATTTTTTCGCAAGCTCAAGGAAACTCCACCGACCGTTCCGGATAGCTATAGGGCTTTGGTTTGTTTTGCAACCTTACCCACGGTCATATGCCTTGTATGAAGTTTCTGTCCGTTAGGTCAGATGTTTGCCGCCGGCTTCTTTCAGATTCCAACTCACGATGGACACCCTTGCCTTTGGCTATGTAATTCCCGCTATTAGGGCTTACTTGGGACTTGCACCCGTTAGACAATGCTCGTGCCGAGCATACAAAAGCAAAGGCCGCCCGGCATCACTGCCAAACGGCCCAATTCAAATTGTCATTATCAAACAATTACAAACTGCTTTTTCTTAATCTTTCTATTTTCAAAAAACCTTTTTTACTACTATCGCATTGTAGAACCTAATCTGCAATTCTACTTTTTCTGAATACCTAATAGTTTCCGTCAATTAATATTTAAATCGTGTGTTCTGCCCGTGGCCGCCATGCGACATCCGGACATTATATATATTGATAGTTTTTGTGTCACTCTTCAGTATATACTTATACACGTATTATACGTCTTAACAGCGGTAGCATAGTTATAAAAATCTTCGGAATAAGCACTTGTCAAAATGTAAAAAAATATACCAAACGGTAAAAAAGCGACTCTCAAAACGTGCATCCAAATCGGAGTCCGATTGCTATTTCGGTGCGAAGCGTAGCATATGAGACACCTATAGAGCCATTTCGCTACGATATTGCTGCGGACTGCACCCGTTTTTCTGGATAAAAGCACGACGGAAGGTTGACAGCGAATTGAATCCCGACATCTCAGCCACTACCTCAAGAGTAAGGTCGGTGTCACTCATCAACTGCATTGAATGTCCGATGCGGTAATCGTTGACGTATTCGTAGAACGACTGTTCGCATGTCTGATTGAAATACTGGCTCATATAGGTACGGTTAGTGCCAATGCTGTCTGCAAGATCGGAAAGACGAAGCTTGGGATTGAGATAGACCTTGTCTTCTTCGAACGCCTTCTGTATGCATTGCGCTATCTGAACATCGGCAGAAGTGGTCACGGCAGAAGGAACAGATGATTCGGTTTCGGAGGGCAGGGAGAACGTCTGCACCCCTGAAGTTTGCACCTCAACAGACTCACTGTCGCCTCTACACGCCACCGCCTTAATCACTACATCCAGTCTGTTGATGAAATAGCAGACCACCGACCATGATACCAATGAGGTAATCATATAAATCAAGTCGGAGAAAAGCCTTGAAACAGTGCCTGATATACCCATGCAGTAAGTATAACATAGAACAACAGCATCACTCCACGAAGCCAATGCAGATTGATTTCTTCATTATGCGAATACTCCTCCTTCAACCGACGATGATAGACCGGCAATTCACGCAGAGTCCACACGGCACACCATGTGCCGTAGGCGATAGACATTGCAATAAGAACATAGAAAAAGAATGAGTTGACGAAGACTATATATAATAAGGAGAATATCAAAAACGGCAACTCAGCCAGTAAGCCACGACGCAACGTAACAAAACCTGGACGACAGAACTCGAACAACACCATGGCGTAAACCGGTACGGTGACTATATCGAAACACGTTGACAAACGGTCGTGGAAACAATTGTCTACATAAAAAGAACTCACCAACGGCAAGTCCTTAATGTACTGTAAGCACACCAACAACATGAGTGCACCTATCAGACGTTTGGACAACGGCAGACTGCGACGGCTGAATATCCAAGCCATCATCAGATGAAACATTATGCACATGCAGTACATCAGATATAGTATATGTTCGAGTTCAATAGTTAGCAGTTTGTGCAGGCTATGGCTTCAAAACCATAGCCTGATGAAAATTCAGTAAATTCAGGTAATTAAGCGTATCAGAACATCTGACTTACTCTTCTCACGCCAGCGACAAGAGCGTCAATTTCTTCCTTTGTATTATACAAAGCGAACGAGGCCCGCACCACACCCTGAACGCCAAGACGATCCATGACGGGCTGGGCACAATGATGACCGGTGCGCACGGCTATGCCAAGACGGTCGAGCAGTGTTCCCATGTCGAGATGATGTATGTCGCCGACGAGGAACGACACTACCGCATCCTTGCCCTCGGTGGTGCCGAAGAGGCGCATATTGGGTATCTCAGCCAACTGCTGCATGCAGTATTCGGTGAGTTCGTGCTCATGTCGGGCGATGTTGTCCATGCCGAGAGCCGACACATAGTTGATGGCTGTAGCGAGTCCGTGGGTGGCTACATAGTCGGGAGTACCTGCCTCAAACTTGAACGGAAGTTTCTCGAACACCGTCTTCTCGAAGCTTACACTCTCTATCATCTCGCCTCCACCCTGATAGGGCGGCATGCGGTCGAGCCACTCTTCTTTGCCATACAGCACTCCGATGCCCGTCGGACCGTAAATCTTATGACCCGAGAAGGCGAAGAAGTCGCAATCCATAGCCTGCACATCTACCGCAAAATGAGGAGTCGACTGCGCTCCGTCTACCAATACGGGCACGCCGTGGTCGTGGGCTATGCGGATAATCTCATTCACGGGATTGACAGTTCCGAGCGTATTGCTGACATGAGCTACGCTGACAATCTTGGTCTTTTCGCTGAACAGTTGCTCGTAAGCCTCCACATCGAGCTTTCCGCTATCATCCATCGGTATTACCTTGAGCGCAATGCCACGCTTGGCGGCTTGCAACTGCCAGGGCACTATGTTGGAGTGGTGCTCCATAACAGACACTATCACCTCATCGCCCTCGTGCATAAACTCCTCGCAGAACGAAGAAACGACAAGATTGATGCTCTCCGTTGTGCCACGGGTGAAGATTATCTCCTCGGTCTTGGGAGCGTTGATAAACTTGCGCACGGTTTCACGAGCAGCCTCGTGCAGGTCGGTGGCACGCTGCGACAGATAATGCACGCCACGATGCACATTGGCATTGGCGTTGAGATATTCATCGCGCATAGCATCGAGCACGCACAGTGGTTTCTGTGTCGTAGCCGCATTGTCGAGATAAACGAGCGGACGGTCGTAGACGGTGCGCGAAAGTATGGGGAAGTCGGCACGGACTTTATTGATATCGTACATATTAGTAATGGAAGAGGGGAAAGGGAAAAGGGAAAAGGGAAATATCAAATAGCCTAAGAATAGAGAGGTGTGGAAAAGTGAAGAGGGGAAAGTGAAAAGTGAAGAATCAAATAGTAAAGAGAATAGTATATTCTTCTAAACATTTGGATTTTTCACTTTTCTCTTTTCACTTTTCCTTTTACTTGCACATTTTGCAGCCTTCACACTTGCTCAGTTCGCCACGGAATCGCTTCTCTACGAGATAGTGCAGGCGGTCGCGCAGTGGTTCAAGCTGTATCTTGTCGATCACCTCATTGACAAAGGCGAACTCAAGGAGCAGTTTGGCTTCCTTCTCGCTGATGCCACGCTGTCGCATATAGAACAATGCGGCGTCGTTGAGCTGTCCTACGGTAGAACCATGCGAGCATTTCACGTCGTCGGCATATATCTCGAGCATCGGCTGGGTGTACATTCGGGCAGTCTTGGTGGCGCAAAGGTTCTGGTTCACCTCTTCGCTGACAGTCTTCTGCGCTCCGTGACGCACGAGTACACGACCTGCGAACGCTCCCGTCGACTTGTCGTCGAGTACATACTTGTAGAGTTCGTGACTCGTACAGTGGCTCACCTGATGGTCGATGAGCGTGTTGTTATCGACGTGCTGTGTCTTGTCGGCTATCACGCAGCCGTTGCACCAGCATTCGGCACCCTTACCCCTCAGCATCACGTCGAGACGGTTGCGGGTCACGCCGTTATGCAGGGTGATTACATTGTGGTGGAAACGTGAGTCGCGCTGCTGCTCAACATACACGTTCGACACGCGTGTGTTCTTGTAGTGGGTCTCCTCCATGCAGTACAGCTCAAGCGAAGCGTTGGCTTCGACATAAGCCTCTATGACCTGCGTTGTAAGGAACTGGCTGTCATCGGCGGCATGGTCGCAGAAAAGGAACTTGGCATTGGCGCCTTCCTCCATGACGATGAGCACACGACGGTTTACCATCAGGTCTACCGAAGAGCGCAGGATGTTTATCACCTGCACCGTCTTGTCTACAATGACATTCTTCTTGACGTACACCAGCAGTCCGTCCTGTGCCAGCATTGTATTGAGAGCGGTGATGCCGTCCTCGTCGGTCTTTGCCAGACGGGCGTAGTATTTGGCAACAAACTCAGGATTCTGATTGGCATAATCGGCAAGCGACGCTACAACGATACCCTCTGGAAGATTGTCCTTGGGCTGCAGTGCCTGGCGGAACTGGTCGTTGACAATGAAGTAAAGTGATGTGCTGAGGTTTGGCACGTCACAACGGAATGCCTTATATGGGTCGACCGGCACTTCGATACGGTTGATGTTCAATCCGTAGTTTGGATCGAAGAGCTTGTCTATGGTTGTATATTTGTATCTCTCAACCTTTCGCGACGGGAAACCCAAGTGCTCGAAATCAGCAAAGGCAGCGTCACGCACGGCGTTCATTACGTCGGCGCTGTGGGCGCAGATTTGTTCGCGTGTGTCGCGATATAGGTCGATATATTGTTGTTCGCTGTTCATTATTTTGAGTTTTGAATTTTGAGTTTTGAGCTTTGAATTGTTGCGACGTGGTCGCAATTGTGAGTTTTGAATTTTGAATAAATCAAAATCGGCTTTGCCGATAATTCAAAACTCAACATTCAAAACTACTCTTCAACCTCTGCTTTAATCCAGTCGTAGCCTCGCTGCTCAATCTCCTTTGCAAGCTCCGGTCCGGCAGTCTTCACGATGCGTCCCTTGTAGAGCACGTGCACCACGTCGGGTTTAATCATATCGAGCAGACGCTCGTAGTGAGTGATGACTATGGCTGATGTCTCAGGATTGTGCATTTTGTTTACACCGTCGGCAACAATACGCATTGCGTCAACGTCGAGTCCTGAGTCGGTCTCATCGAGGATGGCAAGCTTCGGTTCGAGCATAGCCATCTGGAATATCTCGTTGCGCTTCTTCTCACCGCCCGAGAATCCCTCGTTAACAGAGCGACGTGTGAACTTAGAGTCGAGTTCTACAATCTTGCGTTTCTCGTTCATGAGTTTCAGGAAGTCGCCAGCCTTAAGTTCGGGCAGACCCTGATACTTGCGTTTCTCGTTGACAGCAGCCTTGAGGAAGTTGGTCATCGACACGCCCGGTATCTCCACCGGGTACTGGAACGAGAGGAAGAGTCCCTCGTGTGCTCGGTCCTCGGGCTTCATATCCAGTATGTTTTTGCCGTTGAACCAGGCCTCACCTTCTGTTACCTCATAGAGAGGATTACCAGTTAGCACAGCACTGAGAGTAGACTTGCCAGAACCGTTAGGTCCCATAATGGCGTGTATCTCGCCATCCTTGATTTTGAGGTTGATGCCTCGGAGTATTTCCTTGCCAGCGATTGTGGCGTGGAGGTTCTTTACTTCTAACATATCTTGATTTTATAAATTTAGTATGAATTGAGCACTTTGTTGAGGTTCGACTTATGGCGTTCTTTCTTCGTCTCCCTGTTTGGCTCATCGTCGGAGTAGTATAAACCAAGAGCCTTACATAGGAATTTATAGATACTGTTGCCGTCGTCTGATGTAAAGCAGAACGGGAATGTCGCCTTCACCCCTATCTGTATGTTGTGGCTGTGCATATTGGAGTACATCTGGTATGCAGTAGGCAGCCCGCTGTATGGTTCATGCCGCGAGCCGACATTGGTGTAAGTCATTAGCGAGGCATAAGGCTGAAGGCGCAACTGGAACGTAGCGGATAGTAGCGTACACCGACTGCTATATTGCGCATTGTAGCGTCCACATCGCTGCCGAACCACTCCTGGGTCTCGGCATTGTAGCCGCCAACCAACGAGAAATGGTCATTGGAGAGATAATACTCCAGCATCAAATTGCCCATAGGCGAGCCGAACACCCCTGCTTCTTCCACATTCGACTGCGACTGCTCGTGACTTGCAGTCGTGGGGCTTGAGATATTCATCCCTGCAATGACAGCCCAACGGCGCGACGTGTCGTCATCGTCACCATTGGCTGCCGATATATATAGGAGCTGCTAAGATTGCGGCTGTCAAGAGAATCTTGTTGAACATATATTTGAGATTTGAGTCTTGAATTATTGCCAGCGGCTATTTTGAGTCTTGAGTTCTGAATTTCGAGTTTTATGAACTCATAATTCAAAATTGATAATTCAACATCGGCTTAGCCGACCATTCAAAAATCAAAACTCAAAATTCAAAACTTTTATCCAACCGTTCCTTCCAATGATACGCTCAGCAGCTTCTGAGCCTCAACGGCAAACTCCATCGGAAGCTTGTTGAGCACTTCCTTGGCGTATCCATTCACGATGAGTCCTACAGCCTGCTCTGTCGGGATGCCACGCTGGTTGCAGTAGAAGAGCTGGTCTTCTGATATTTTCGAGGTTGTAGCCTCATGCTCCACAACAGCCGTGTCGTTGTGAATGTCCATATATGGGAAGGTGTGAGCACCGCAGTCGGAACCGAGCAGCAATGAGTCGCACGATGAATAGTTGCGGGCGTTGTCGGCATTGCTTGTGGCACGCACCAGTCCACGGTATGAGTTCTGGCTGTGTCCAGCAGATATACCCTTCGAGATGATTGTCGACTTGGTGTTCTTGCCCATATGAATCATCTTCGTTCCGGTATCAGCCTCCTGATAGTTATTGGTCACTGCAACTGAGTAGAACTCTGCCTGCGAACCATCGCCACGCAGAATACATGATGGATATTTCCATGTAATGGCAGAACCTGTCTCCACCTGAGTCCACGATAGTTTTGAGTTGACACCGCGCAGGTCGCCACGCTTTGTAACAAGGTTGAGCACACCGCCCTTGCCATTCTCGTCGCCTGGATACCAGTTCTGCACCGTCGAATACTTCACCTCGGCATTGTCGTTGACGATAATCTCCACAATAGCGGCGTGCAGCTGGTTCTCGTCGCGCATCGGAGCGGTGCATCCTTCGAGATACGAAACGTAAGCATCGTCGTCGGCAATGATGAGAGTACGCTCAAACTGACCCGTGTTGCGGGCGTTGATGCGAAAGTAAGAGCTCAGCTCCATCGGACAGCGCACGCCCTTAGGGATATATACGAACGAACCGTCGCTGAATACAGCACTATTGAGCGCTGCATAGAAGTTGTCACGATACGGCACTACCGAACCGAGATACTGCTTCACGAGGTCGGGATGGTTCTTTATGGCGTCGCCGATTGAGCAGAATATGATGCCCTTCTCAGCAAGATGCTGTGTGAATGTTGTCTTCACCGACACTGAGTCCATAATGGCATCTACAGCCACTCCGCTCAATGCCAGGCGCTCTTCAAGAGGAATACCGAGTTTGTCGAATGTCTTCATCAGCTCTGGGTCAATCTCCTTCTTCTCGTCCTTAGGCTTCTTTGCGAGCGGGTCGGCATAGTATGAGATTGCCTGATAGTCGATTTCGGGCAGATGAACATGTCCCCAAGTGGGCTGCTCAAGTTTCAGCCAGTGGCGGAACGCCTCCAATCGGAACTCAAGCATCCATTCTGGCTCTCCCTTCTTCTGGGAGATGAGCCGCACAACGTCCTCATTGAGTCCCTTGTCTATGATGTCGGTGTGCACGTCAGTGGTGAAGCCGTACTCGTATTTCTGCTCTGCCACCTGGCGCACAAAGGCATTTTTTGTATCTTTATTTTCCATTTTTGCAGTAAGTTAGCCGGATGCCGGGCGCTCATTTGAGCCGTGCATTCCGACGTTCTGTTTTAAAATGCAAAATTACTAAATCCGTAGTGATTAAACGAAAAATATACATTATTTTATTATAACAAAAAATTGCCGTGCAAGGAAGTAATTTCCAACACGGCAATTTTGCTTATGTAAGTGTATTACAGAGTCTGCTTAACTTCAATCTCGGTGAAGGTCTCGAGCACGTCACCCTGCTGGATGTCGTTGAAGTTGACGAGCGAGATACCACACTCGAAGTTGGTGGCAACCTCCTTAACGTCGTCCTTGTAGCGCTTGAGGGCAGCAATCTCGGCGGTGTGAACCACGATACCGTCACGAACGACGCGCGCCTTGTCGGCACGGTGTACCTTACCCTCGGTAACATAACATCCGGCAACGGTTCCAACCTTAGAAATCTTGTATACCTCACGTACTTCAACCTGACCGGTGACAACTTCCTTCTTCACCTTGTCAAGCATACCAATCATGGCTGACTTAACGTCGTCGATAGCGTCGTAGATGACTGAGTAAGTGTTGATTTCTACACCCTCCTGCTCAGCAAGCTTGCGTGCTGCTGCCGAAGGACGCACCTGGAAGCCGACGATGATGGCATCAGAAGCATCAGCGAGCGTAACATCGCTCTCTGAAATCTGTCCCACAGCCTTGTATATAACGTCCACCTTGATCTTCTCGGTAGACATCTTGATGAACGAATCCGACAGAGCCTCGATAGAGCCATCGGTGTCGCCCTTGACGATGATATTGAGCTCTTTGAACGATCCTAGTGCGATACGGTGAGAGATGTCCGACAGTGTAAGACGCTTCTGAGTACGCAGACCCTGCTCACGCTGCAGTTGCAGACGCTTGTTGGCAATGTCACGTGCCTCCTGCTCTGTCTCAAGAGTGTGGAATGAGTCGCCCGCTGTTGGAGCACCGTTGAGTCCGAGGATGATAGCTGGTTCAGCCGGTCCTGCCGACTCAATGCGCTGGTTACGCTCGTTGAACATTGCCTTGATACGACCCCATGATGTTCCGGCGATGATGTTGTCGCCTACGCGCAGTGTACCGTTACTTACGAGCACTGTCGAAACATAACCACGACCCTTGTCGAGCGACGACTCGATAATAGAACCTGTGGCCTTGCGGTTAGGATTGGCCTTAAGGTCAAGCATTTCAGCCTCAAGAAGCACCTTCTCCAAAAGATCGTTCACGTTCAAACCTTTCTTGGCACTGATTTCCTGACACTGGTATTTACCGCCCCACTCTTCAACAAGGAGGTTCATTGCCGACAGTTCCTCACGTACACGGTCGGGGTTTGCACCTGGCTTATCAATCTTGTTGATAGCGAACACCATCGGGACATTGGCAGCCTGACAGTGTGCTATTGCCTCCTTGGTAGTAGGCATCACAGCGTCGTCGGCAGCGATAATAATGATGGCGATATCGGTCACCTGAGCGCCACGGGCACGCATGGCGGTAAACGCCTCATGACCCGGAGTATCGAGGAATGTTATCTTGCGTCCGTCCTCAAGTTGAACGTTGTATGCACCGATGTGCTGAGTGATACCACCAGCCTCGCCGGCGATAACATTTGTCTTGCGTATATAGTCGAGCAATGATGTCTTACCATGGTCTACATGACCCATTACGGTAACAATCGGAGCACGCGGAACAAGATCATTCTCGTCATCCTCCACCTCAGTGATAGCCTCCTGCACCTCAGCGCTGACATATTCGGTCTTGAATCCGAACTCCTCTGCTACGAGGTTGATGGTCTCGGCATCCAGACGCTGGTTGATTGACACCATAATACCTACGCTCATGAGTGTTCCGATTACCTGATTTACCGATACATTCATCATAGTAGCCAGTTCCGAAACAGTCACAAACTCGGTCAGCTTCAGTGTTTTGCTCTCCTTCTTCTCCTCGCGACGCTCCTCATTCATCTTTTCCTGAGCAGCCTCACGCTTCTCCTTACGGTACTTGGCACCCTTCTTGTTTTGGTTCTGCTTGCTTGTGAGTCGAGCAAGAGTCTCCTTCACCTGGCGCGCTACGTCCTCGTCATTTAGCTCAGCGGGTTTCTGCTGTCCGCGTCCACGGTTCTTCTTCTTGTTCTTGCCGCTTCCGCCACCGTTACCTCCGGCGTTGGTATTCTTTCCACCCTGTCCGCCTGGCTGGTTGGCAGCTGCGTTTATATCTACACGAACCTTATTAATACGCTCGCGCTTCTTCTTGTCACCGCGCTGTTGCTGCGATTTCTCCTCACGCTCCTTGCGCTTTTCTTCCTTCGACTTCTTCTTGGGGCGTGTGCTCTGGTTGATCGCATTGAGGTCGATTTTGCCGAGTACGTTCACCTTAGGTGTATTGAGCATCTTCTTCTCGCTCTTTGTGGTGAACAATGTTGAGTCGGTCTTGGTCGTCTCAGCGGCTGATGTCTCGGTGGTTGCGGCTGGTTTCGCATCCGTTGTTTTGGCAGCCATAGTAGGCTCCTGCTTCACTTTGGGTTTGTTCTCTTTGTCTTGAACCACTGGCTTTTGTATTTTTTTTGTTTCCGTCTTCTCCACAGTCTTGTCGGCAGTAGCCTCGCTGCCCTGTGTTGTTTTGTTGTTTGCCGGCTTCTGACTAACGGCAGCAGTCTTGGCCTGAGGCTCCTTACGAGCCTCAGGTACAGCTGGCTTCAGCTCGGAAGGTTTCTTTCCGATACTGTCAAGGTCAATCTTGCCCAACGGCTTATACTGCTGTTGGGTAGATGATGAAAGAAGTCGTTCGGCACGGTTGTCGTCCTTCTTCTTTTCTTTCGGCTTTTTCTGCAAGAGTTTTTCAGCTTGAGAACGCACCTCCTTGTCCTGCTGGAAAGCTCCAGCGAGGGCGTTGTACTGAGCGTCACTCAGTTTGAAACTCGGCTCGGCCTTCACCTCTCCCAGTTCGCTTCTTTTCTCAAGGAACTCCACTGCCGTCTGGAGTCCTATATTCAACTCTCGTAATGCTTTGTTTAACCTGATGCTCATATTTATCTGTTTTAAAAGTAAAAGAGTAAAAGAGTAAAACGTCTGCCTACCTCTGCTTTGTCCGCTACTCTCTGTTTACGTCTTTTCCTTTTGCTTTGTTAGGGTTTAAATTAATTACTTACAGCATGTCCATGACATGCAAAACTTGAGTTCCTATTAGATACTCGCTAAGGGAGTTCCAAGAAACCTCGCGGTTTCTGAAGCCCCCTTATATGCAATATCCGCTTACTCGAACTCGGCGCGGAGCACTTGCAGCACGTTGTCTACGGTCTCCTCTTCGAGGTCGGCCTTTTCAACAAGCATGTCGCGTGGTGCATTGAGTACGGCCTTAGCGGTGTCCAGACCGATGCCCTTAATGGCATCAATCACCCACTGGTCGATTTCATCAGAGAACTCGTCGAGATAGATATCCTCGTCGGCATCCTCCTCGCTCACCTCGCGGAATACGTCGATGGTGTACTCGGTCAACATAGACGCAAGCTTGATGTTCATACCGCCACGGCCGATAGCAAGGCTCACCTCCTCTGGCTTAAGGTAAACCTCAGCCTTGTGGGTCTCCTCGTCTATCTTGATAGTCGACACCTTAGCGGGCGAAAGTGCACGCTGGATGAAGAGCTTTGTATTGGCGGTGTAGTTGATTACGTCGATATTCTCGTTGCACAGTTCATGAACAATGCCGTGCACACGGCTACCCTTAACGCCAACGCAGGCTCCTACCGGGTCAATACGGTCGTCAAAACTTTCAACGGCAATCTTAGCACGCTCACCCGGCATGCGTGCGATGCGACGGATGGCGATGAGTCCTTCGGCTATTTCGGGCACCTCAGCCTCCAACAGACGCTGCAGGAACATTGGGCTTGTGCGCGAAAGTATAATCTTGGGGTTATTGTTCTCGTTGTCTACACGCTCGATGACGGCGCGTATTGTCTCGCCCTTGCGATACTGGTCGGCAGGAATCTGCTCTGCCTTAGGAAGGATGAGTTCGTTGTTCTCGTCGTCTACAACGAGTACCTCACGCTTCCAAACCTGATAAACCTCAGCTGCGATAACCTGACCTACGCGATCCTTATACTTATTATATAGCGAGTCGTGCTCAAGTTCAAGAATCTTTGATGCGAGAGTCTGTCGCAAGTTGAGTATGGCACGGCGGCCAAACTTGGCAAATTCAACACGTTCTGATACGTCCTCACCTACCTCGTAGTCGGGTTCTATCTTGCGTGCCTCTTTCAGAGCGATCTGCTTGTTCTCGTCCTCTACTTCGCCGTCAGCTACAACCACACGGTTGCGGTATATCTCGAAGTCGCCCTTGTCGGGGTTGACGATAACGTCAAAGTTCTCGTCGCTGCCGAATATCTTTGCCAGAACGTTACGGAAGCTCTCTTCCAGAACGCTTACTAAAGTGGTGCGGTCGATGTTCTTGGTCTCCTTGAATTCCTTGAACGAGTCGAACATGCTCACAATATCGTCTTTCTTTGCTGCTGCCATAGCTTATTTGAAATTTATTAAGTATTTTGTATATTTCACCTTATCCATCTGGAACGCGCGGTCTACTTCCACAATCTGCGGACGCTTCTTGCCTTCCACTTTCTGTTTCTCCAGAACAGTCACCACAAAGTCATTGCCGTCAACGCTCTTCAGTACGCCTTTATACTTCAGACCATCGGCATCGAGCACCTCCACGTCCTTGCCTACAAAGCAGTGATACTGCTGCGGCACCTTAAAAGGCTGACCGAGTCCTGCCGAACCTACTTCGAGTTCGTAGTCCTCCTCGTCGCGGCTAAGATGATCTTCGATGTAACGGCTCAACTCCACGCAGTCTTCAATCCACACGCCATCAGCATGGTCTATCTCAACTACGATGCGGTCGTCGGGGCTTACTTCCACGTCGACAAGAAAGTATTCCTTGCCGTCGAGCCACTCATTAACAATACTTTTTACGGTGTTTTTGTCTATCATATAAATACATTAGAGAATAAAAAATGAGGAGCTCTCTCGGAGCCCCTCATTCCACTGAACGATGCAAAATTACTAAATTTCTGCAACGTACACAAATATTTACTACATTTTCTATTACACAGTCCCCAAAATAGCAATATACAACTGTAATAACGGCTAAAACCCCATTGTTTACAGTGCATACCGCTCCCCTCCCTGCGGGGGAAGGGCTGGGGGTGGGGCTTAGTGTATTTTATCTTCCTATCCACGCCTCAGGGTTCAGGCGGTTCTGCATTTTACGCAACTGGAACTGAAGGATATTATCTTGTGCCACAGAGCCCAGGCTCTGACGTGTAGACACCTTCTGTCCGCGCTGAACATTGACCGAACGCAGGTTGCAATATACCGATATGTAGGCTCCGTGGCGCACCATCACCACGAACGAACCGCCGTATCCGAACACGGCACTAACCTCGCCGTCGTATATTGCGCGTGCCTGGCAGCCGGGCTGACCCATAATGTTTACGCCCTTATTGTCTATAGTCACTCCCTTAAGTCCTGCAACACTGTTCTGTCCGTAGTGGCTTACTATGCGTGCACTACCTGTTATCGGCATTGGCAGACGACCCTTATTGGCTTCAAATCCGCCCGACATCATACGGTCGACCGATGACATCGTGTTGGTCTGTTCAACATTCTTGCGTGCTTGCGCTATCTCCTTTGTAGAGCGTTGTTCGTCGGCTCGCGCCTTACGCTCCATCGCTTCACGCTGTGCTTCAGCCTCACGTACACGCTGTTCGGCTACCGCCTTCTGTTCAGCAGCCTGACGTGCAGCGGCATCGGCAGCTGCCTGAGCCTTCTTCTTGGCTTCGGCATCGCGCTGACGCTGCGCTTCTACACGTGCAGCCTCCTCCCTTTCCTGCGCAGCACGGGCCTCTGCCTTTGCACGTGCTTCCGCTTCGCGAGCCTCACGCAGTCGGCGTTCGTTCTCAATACGTGCCTTTTCTGCCTCAGCACGCTTACGTGCAAGCTCTTCCTCACGACGTTTCTTGGCAGCGGCAGCCTCAGCGGCGCGTCGTTTTGCTTCCTCGGCAGCACGTACACGAGCCTTCTCCACCTCAATGGCAATGAGTCGGTCTATCTGTGCGTTTATTGCCGAAGCGTCCTTACGCTGCTTGTCTATGACGCGCTGTATGGTCTTCTGCTGTTTCTGCAGCGAGTTCACCACCTGCTGTTGCTCCTGCTGCTTGCCCTCAAGTTGCTTTCGTTCCTGTTGTCCGCGATAAAGCATGTTGCTTTTCTGACCCTTCACCTGCTGCAGCTGTTGATATTTCTCGTTCACCTGCGCCTGTTTCACCTTCACCATCTCGCCCTGCGCCTTCTGCCATGAGGCATACTCACGCACAAAGCGCAGTCGTCGGTACATTTGGGCGAAGTTCTTCGCCGAGAAGATAAACATCAGACGGTCTTGCAACGTATGCTGTCGGTTGATGTATCGCATCGACTTCACATACTTAGCCTTGCGCTCCTGCAGTTGCTTCTGCAATGTCGTAAGCTGGGCGTTGAGCAGTCCGATATTGCCGTCGATATGATTTATATCCTTCTGAATGCCGTCAATGTTCTTCTGATGCTTGTCTATCTCGCTGTTGATGACGAGCAGATCGTTGAGCCGTTTTTTCACGTCTGCCTGATTGGCACGCAATGCCGCCTCCTGCTTCTTTATCTCTTTCTGCATGGCGGAGCGCTTGCTCTGCAATCCGCGAATCTCGGCTGTAGAATAATTTGGACGTGCCTTCTTTTTTGACGTAGTCCTCCTGGCTGTAGACTTCTTGGCTGTTGTATTTCTTTTTGTGCTGGCAGCCTTTCTTACCTGAGCCTTTGCTGTCGTCTTTTTTCTATTCTGCGTAGTGGTAGTCTTACGCTGCTGCATGAGCGTCAGAGCCGTCGCATCCACTGGAGCGACAAGCATCACTATGGCAATAAGTGCCATTAAATACTGCTTCATTGGCTTTACTGTATTGACATGAGTTTCTTGAGAATGTCCTGAGCTTCTATCTTCTTGTACTTACCCGACAGTTGTGTATTCGTGTCCCAGTCGGCCGAGTTCTTGGGTGACGACATTTTCACCGTCAACTGCACTGTCTGCTGACGTCCGGTGACTGCTGTGGACACGGCAAATTGCTGCGACAACGGAAACTGACGACCGTCAAACGAACGGAAATTGTCGTATGTCCACACGAGCGACGACTTGCCATGAGCTGCACTATCATAGTTAGCACCAGCTCCAGTAATCTGCGCTGTACTCTTCGAAGCCTTCCACTGATATTCCATATTGCCATTCTTGAAGCCTACGGGCACAGTTGTAGCCATGTCAGCCAGACCGCATGTGAATCGGTGCAGCATCTGTTCGTTCACCGTTTTCTCTCCAGGCAGGAACAGCTGGTTCCAGAACAGAGCCTGGAGCGAGTAGAACGACAGTCCGTTGTCTGCCAAAAAGCTCACGTCCTTGTACGAAGCCTTGATGTATTCTTTATGAAAACGGTCTACAAGCAGCACATAGTCGGGTGTGAAGTCGATGCGGGCTACCTCAGTACGTATAATGGGCAGCAACAGCTGCAGTCGTATCACCTCGTCGCGACGCATGCTTATCTTGCCGTCGCAGCTGAAATCCTTGTTGCCTGCAACCAGTTGCAGGTCGGCACTGGCTACGATATTACGTGCCTGCACCTGATTGTCAAGCACACGCTTCAAGAACGCCTGCTGCTCCGACTTATGTGTCTTCGACAGCCCAGTTGTGTCACTTCCGTCGCCTGCCACCTTCTTGCTGGCACACGAGGCGAGCAAGAGCACTACAGAGAGTATCGTTATTAGTCGTTTCATTGTCTTATTGTTCCTCTATCTTCAGTTTCTTTGTTTTAATCTTTCTCGTCAGCACAGCCTTGTCGCCTCCTGCCTTTAGTGCACGCTGCCACAGTTCTACGGCACGGTCGGTATCGCCGCACATGCAATAGATGTCGCCGGCGTGTCCTATTACCACTGCACTGGGTCCGTTTGTCGAATCGTTGTCGTTCTCAAGTGCCCTGTCTATATAGGCACGTGCCTCGTCATATCGCTTCTGCAGGAACAGTATCCACGCGTACGTATCAAGATAGGTGGAATTGGTAGGCTCTGCCTGCACCGTCTTGAAGCTCATCTGCTCTGCACGCTTTAGGTCGCGACGCAGTTCTGAGAGATAATAAGCATAGTTGTTGAGCACAACAATGTTGTCTTCTTTCCACTTAAGACTGTTGTCGTAAGCCTCAAAAGCTTCCTCCTGACGCTTCTTCTTAAACAGGATGTCGCCCATCGAGCCGTAGAAATCGCTTGCTATGTCGGGGTCGGTACGGTCGTTTATCTCCCCCACTCCACGCTTCAGAGCGTCGAGAGCGCGGTCGTCGTCATCCTTCTGGAAGTATCCGAGTCCAAGAAAATAATAGAACACCATGTCGTCAGGGTTATACTGCGTTCCGGCAGTACTCAGACTGATCACCTCGTCCCATTTCTTCTTGTCCCACTTGTCTTGTATCAGCTTCACACGAGCCATATTGTTGTCCGGCTCAATGCTGAGCGTATGTTCAAAGGCGGCGTTCACCGAGTCGTCTGGCATTCCCTTCAGCTTCATGTACATAGCCTTCATATTTGAAATGTCGGCATCCTTGGGCGATGCCTTCATAGTGCGGTCGAAGAGGTTAAGCACCGTCACGCTGTCACCACCGTTCTGCTCCGACTCCTTTATAGCCTGCTGCAGCATGGTCACCTTGGTCTTCGGCTCGGTCTGCGAACTGAAAAGTATCTTCTCGCGCAGTTCGTCGGCAGCCGCATTGTCGCCACCCGAACGATAGTAGTCGTACATCGAGTTGAGGGCGAATGCATTTTGTGGATCGTCAGCGAGTGCGCCCTGCAAGTATTTGAATGCCTCGTCGCGACGGCTGTGATTCATCAGCCAGTTGCCCAGCATCACCTTATAATTAGGTTCGTTGGGATGTGCGTCGTTCAGCGCCTTCAGCATGCGGTAAGCGTTCTTTGTGTCGTGACGCATCTCGTAGACATTCATCTTCAGTAGCGTCAGTTCGTCGCTCTCGCCGTCAACCTTTTCCATACGGTCGATGGTGGAAAGCATGCGCGAATAGTCCTTCTTGGCCCCGTACAGACGCACGAGAATGTCGAGAATATCGGTACGCTCACGATAGTGCGAGTACAGATTTTCGTATGCCTTGATTGCGCTGTCGTAGTCGCGCTGCTGTATATACGTTGCGGCTACGCTCTCCTGATAGGTGTCGTTGGCTGGTTGCAGACGTGCGGCACGCTCCATATACTTCGTAGCTATAGAGTCGTTGCCCGTATCGAAGTACTGTTGTGCCAGCCGATAGTAGGCTTCGGCTGCGTTGGGGTTGACCGTTCGGCACGAGTCTAACAACTGAAGGGCTGTAGAATCGTCGCCCCTTAGCTGACAGCACACCGCATCGAGAAACAGCCTGTCTGCCAATGGTGTGGCGTCGAGCAGCTGCTTGGCGCTGATGGTCATCGTGTCGGTATCGGGACGTTGTGCCGAACCTTTAGTGCGGTTGTCAATGCCGGTGGCAATGGCTGGCGCAATGGCGAGCAGCAAGACTGCTCCGATGCCGATTATCTGATTCTTGTATGAATTCATTATCGTTAATGTGTTACCTGCTTACTTCACTCCAGTGTGGCCGTATCCGCCCTCTCCGCGTTCGGTCTGGTCGAGTTCGTCAACCACTTCAAACTGTCCTTGCTCATGACGTGCTATCACCATCTGTGCAATGCGCTCGCCTTCGGTGATGACAAACGGCTCGTTAGAGAGGTTGACGAGCAGTACGCCTATCTCGCCACGATAGTCGGCATCGATGGTTCCGGGCGAATTGAGCACCGTTATGCCGTGCTTAAAAGCCAAGCCTGAGCGTGGGCGCACCTGAGCCTCATAACCTGGAGGCAGCGCCATGTACAGACCTGTCGGTATGATGCGGTGCTCCATCGGATTGAGCGTGATTGATTCGTCGATGTTGGCACGCAAGTCCATGCCGGCACTCAGTTCGGTAGCGTATGCCGGCAGTTGCTGACGGCCACGGTTTACTATCTTTATTTTCACCATATTATATTGTCGTTATCTTATGTTTCTTATACAATCAATCTGCAAAAATACTGATTATTGACGAGATAACGGACGTTTAGCCATAAAATAACATTAATTTAGGGTAGCCATAATAGGCTACAACGTCCTCGCCGTAGCCTGAGAAAGGAATTTGGGAGTTGTAGTGTTGGGATGGTGTGGCATTGTGATTTGAGCTATAATGACAAACCACAAACAAAAGGAGGAGAACCCGCTGGCTCTCCTCTCCATCTACTATAATTATAACTAATTATAATTGCAAGTTTCACAACCTGTTCCTAAATCGAGTAGAAGGAAACGAAATAGTTTTCTTTCTACTTTCGTATACCGACCTCTTACACCACCGTACATGCGGTTCCGCATACGGCGGTCTAGTTCTCGAACATCTTGAGACAGTCGTCGTTCAACCCAAAATATTATGTTTCATTTATAATAAAAGTGGTGCCCCGAAATTGGGACGCCACTTTTATTATGTAGCCATTAGGCTGATTCTGTATTTTCTGAGAATTACTTCTCTGCGTGTCCACCAGCTGATACCGGCCAGTAGGGGTTCTGGTAGAGATTAGAGTTCTCGAGCGAGCGGTCGGGTGAAGCTGTACGGATGTCGGTGATGCCGATTGGGTAGAGGTAGTAAGCCTCGTGCCACTTGTATCCGTCCTTCAACTCATTGGCTGGCTGCATAGACTTGCTGTACGGACGCAGATACTTGCCGAGTGACTTAGACGAAACCACAGCGTCGTTCTCACCGTTGCACTTGATTTCCGGATCGTAGTGCTTGTACATGTTATCCCAGAAGTTGCAACCCTCAGGTACCCACTTTGTGGTCAGCATGTTGTCGAAACCGCGCCAACGGATAAGGTCGGCGAAACGAAGACCCTCAGAGAACAACTCGGTAACGCGCTCACGACGGATATTGTACAGAGTCTTGTCTACAAGCTGTGTGCCAGAGTAGCGACCGAAGTCCATCTCCTTAGAGAGGTCGGTAGCGTCGATTGTCTTCTGGAAGTCGGTGTCAACACCAGCGCGTGTACGCAGAGTGCGCCAGTATTCCTGCGACTTAGAGTCAAGACGGCCGTTCAGCTCATAGTCAGCCTCCATGTAGTTGAGCAGAGCCTCTGCCGAACGCATGATAGGACAGGCATTTGTAGTAGACTGCTCTGAGTAGCGTGTCTGCTCAGCGTCATAAGTATAGTACTTACGCTGCTGGTAGCCAGTGATACAACGTGTAGAAGCGTCGGTATTGGTGATGTGAGCTGCATCGGTTTCGTCCTCTTCCATATAAACGGGCAATGGCTTGCCTGCCTCAACGCCAGTCATTTCCGGGTCGCAATATGTAGGAGTACTCTCGCCCCACATGAACAACTGCAGACGCTCGTCGCGGTCGGCCTTAACGTTGTCAAGAGTTACGTCGCCGTGATAGCCGCTGTTGTCAGCATAGATAGGCATACCGTTCTTCATAAGGAAGGTCTGGATGAACGAACGTGTGAAGCCGGTGTTCTGTCCAGTCACCATTGAGTGGCCTGTCAGGTGATAGAAGCCAAGGTCCTTATTGTACTGCTTCCACATCAGAGCCTCATTTACATTTGCAAGTGAAGGCTGGCTGAAGAGGTTGAAGTATGGGTTCCAATCGTCCTTGTCGCCATATACAGGGTCAATCTTGTGGTTGTTCTCAGCAAGATCTGCATTGTCGGCTACTTCCTTAGCAGCATTCTTGGCTTCAGTGAGGAAGAACTTAACTTCAGCCTCCTGATTGAATGTCTTGCCCTGGTTGTATGACATCTTGGCACCTGGCCAGTTAGCATCGCCCGGAACACGGCCTGAGCCACGGTGATACTTCTCGAATGTACCCTCAAACAGAGCTATACGTGACTTGATGAGCAGGGCAGCTTCGCGGTTAACGCGCTGACCGTTGAACTTGCTGCGTGTATAGCACATCTCGATCGCCTTGTCAAGGTCAGAGAGAATGAAGCGTGCCACCTCATTACGCGGTGTACGCTTTGAGTTCTCAACGATAACGTTGTCCTCGTCGGGCAACACCTCGGTGATAACGGGAATATCGCCGTAGAGAGCCATAATGCGGAAGTATACAAGTGCACGGAAGAAGTAAGCCTCGCCAAGGTAGTTCTTCACATCCTCAGAATTTGGCAATGTTCCGTTTTCAATCTGCTTCAGAACAGTGTTGATGAAGTAGTTGTATACGCGTACGCCACCATAATAGCCCTGAAGAGCCTTTCCTGATGATACTTCCCAGTGGTCGTCAGCGAAGAGCGAAGTGTTGCCACCGCCCCAGCAGTAGATATCGGTATCCCAGTCAGACTTAGCCTTACCCTCGTTCCACTGTCCCCACGAGTGAGACATCGAGCCTGAGTATGGCATCTCCAGATAACTGTCGTAATAATTGTTCAGATATGCTGCCAATTGGTCGGCATTCTGATAGTAGGCCCCCGGTGTAATCTGGCTAATCGGCTTCATGTCGAGCAAGTCGTTGCATGAGGTGAGGCCAAAGGCTGCTGTTGTTACAGCTGCGCCCAATAGCAGGTTTTTAATATTTATAATATTCATGTTGTCTATATTTTAAGGTGATAGCTTTAGAATGTAACGTTCAATCCGACAGCGATAGTGCGCTGCAACGGATAGAGTTTACCGGTACCCCATCCACCGCCTAAGGCCTCAGGATCGAAGATCTTTGAAAGGCTTGTCAGTGTGAAGAGGTTTTCGCAAGATACGTATGCACGTACACGGCTCATTCCTGCCTTCTCAGTGATTACCTGTGGGAGAGTGTAGCCGAGCTGAATGTTCTTGCAACGCATATAGGAAGCGCTCTGCATGTAGCGTGTCTGTGTGCGCTGGTTCTTCTGTGCGTCACCGTTGAGGTATGGTTTCGGATAGTAAGCGTTCTTGTTGTTCTCGCTCCAGTAGTCGAGGTGCTCTTTGAAGCAGGTGCTCTGCCACAGGTCACCGATAGCTCCCCAGAAGTATGGCTGACCCTGACCAGGATACCAATCGCACTTCATCACGCCCTGGAAGAATACAGAGAAGTCGATGCCCTTCCACTCTGCGTTGAGGTTGATACCGAAGTTGTAGCGCGGTGTGCTGTTGCCGATGCGCTTCAAGTCGCCGTGATCCTTAAGTGTACCAGCACCTGAAGTTACCTTGTTGTCACCATTCAAGTCCTTGTACATAACGTCACCAGCCTGCCAGTTGCTACCCCAGTTAGGCTTGTTCTTCTCAAGCCATGAAGTCATTTCTTCATTGCTCTGAGCGAGGCCTTTAGTCTCGTAGCCCCAGATTTCGCCGAGCTTCTTGCCGTTGTAGTAGCTGTTGATGCTCTGGTTGTCGAAGTCGCCCTCATACGGATATTCGAGAATCTTAGCTGTAGCGTCCGAAACGTTGAACTTCACACCATACTTGAAGTCGGCAATCTGGTCGCGCCACTGCAACTCAAGCTCCCAACCTGATGAACGCATTTTACAGTTGTTGGTGCGCGGAGCATCTGTACCGAGCACTGAACCCAATACAGGAGCCGGACCAATCATGTCCTTGGTTGTACGGCTGTACCAGTCGAACGAACCAGTCAAGCGGTTGCTGAGAAGAGCAAAGTCGAAACCGATGTCATATGTCTCAACAGTCTCCCATGTCATGGTGCTGTTGATGATGCCTGGCAGACTTGCAGTGTTCTGCTTCTGGCCATTGATAAGCCATGAGCTGCTCTGTGAGCCTACAGCCTGCTGCTGATAGAATGGATACCAGTCAGCGAATGAGTTGTAATATGAACTTGTGTTACCAAGCTGACCCCAAGATGCACGCAATTTGAGGGTAGATACTACGTTAGCAAGAGGCTTGAAGAAGTCCTCACGTGCAACGTTCCAACCTGCTGATACTGATGGGAACCAGTCCCAACGGTTGTCGTTGGTGAAACGTGACGAGCCGTCGTAGCGGAGATTGAACTCCATCATGTACTTGCTGTCGTAATCGTAGTTGAGTCGCATGAAGTAACCTGCTGTAGCACGATGCCAGTAGCTGTCGCTCACGCGTGGGTTCTTCTGTGTGAGGCTCAGGTACGGGAAGTCGTTGGTGATGAGGTTGGTACCTGAAGCGCTGACATCGTCAGTACCATACTTTTCGAAGTTCACACCAAGTATACCCTTAAGATTGTGCATACCGAGCGAATGAGTATAGTCGGTATAGGCGTTTACTGAGAAATAGTCGGTTTCAGAGCGATAGTCACTTACGCTTGCTACTGAACCATAGCCAGAGTCGCGCAGCCATTTAGTACCGTCAGCATAGTAAGAATATACTGGGAACTTATTGGTCTTGCTCTTATAGAACTCATTACGCATAGCGCCTTCGAGGTGGATGTTCCATCCCTTCACAGGAGTGAAGATGAAGTTGAGCTGCTGTGTGAACTGGTTGTTGCGTGTAGCAGTTGTACCACCGTCCTCAAGTTCAGCGATTTCCATACCGTCAGGATAGTGTCCGTTCGGGTCGATAGTAGGACAGGTCGGCCAGCGACGTGCGATATTATGGAAGAACAGACCGGTGAGGTACTGAGGCTTTTCGTATTCAGAACGCATGAACTTGGTAGAGTATTCTACCTTTGCCCAAGAAGCGAGCTGTGCGTTGATCTTGCCGTTCATAGTGTAGCGGTCGAACTCGTCGTGTCCGTGACGGATAAGACCGTTGTTCTTCAGATAACCGGCACTGATGAGCCAGTTTACCTTGTCTGTACCACCCGAGAGTGAGAGGTTGTGCTGTGTTGAGGGAACATTCTTCTTGTAGAACTCGTCAAACCAGTTGGTATTGGCAAATGAGCCACCATAGAGGTTGTAGCGGTTATTGCTTTCGTTGACTACAACACCGTAGTACTCAGGCTGTGAAGGATCAGTGTATTTGCCGTTGATGTAATTCTCGATGCGTGTCATAGTCTCGCTATTGAACTGGTCGCCAGCACCAGCATTGTTGCTGGCAATGTTCCAATAGTTGGCAAACTGCAGTGAGTTAACCATCTCTGGCAGCTGTGTAGCTGTAGAGAAACGAACGTCGCCGCTATAGTTGACGCGCACCTTGCCCGACTTGCCGCTCTTTGTAGTAACAAGTATAACACCGAATGCAGCACGTGTACCGTAGATAGAAGCTGAAGCAGCATCCTTCAATACTGATACGCTCTCGATATCGTTAGGGTTGAGTGAGTTGATGTCGCCCTCGATACCGTCGATAAGGATAAGAGGAGAGTCAGTAGAACCATTGCCGATAGAACCAGTACCACGGATAGAGATTGCCATTGAGTTGTCAAGCATACCACCGTTAGAGTTGGTAGAGAAGTTAAGTCCCGGTACAGCATTCTGCAAAGCCTGCGAAACGTTGGTTACAGGACGGTCCTCAAGGATTTCCGAGCCTACCATAGACACGGCACCAGTTACGTTCACCTTCTTCTGTGTACCGTAACCTACGACAACCACCTCATTAAGGCTCTGCGAATTGTCCTTCAGCACGATGTCGAGTGTCTGTCCTGTCCACTTAATCTCCTGCGGATCGCAGCCGATGTAAGTAATGACCAGTGTCTGACCCTTCTGCACTCCATTGAGCGAGAAGTCACCATCAATGCTTGTCACTGTTCCTGTTGTGTTAGAACCTTTCACCTTTACGGAAGCGCCAATAACAGGCTCACCTGATGTGTCTTTCACAACACCCTTCACGATAGCGTTCTGCGCATTTACAGCAAGAGCCGAACCGAGCAAGAGCGTAGTCAAGCCAGCCCTCATTAAGGGCTTAAAAGCATGTCCTTTTTGCATAATTCTTTTGGTTTGTTAGTAAATATGGTTATTTAATGGTTTAATCGTTGTTATTGGCGATATTTATATATGTTGCTGCAGACGAAGGTTAGTATCGTTGCAGTAAATGGTCTGTAGGTTTATAAATTAGTCTTTGCAAAGATATAATAAATTCTAAAAACGGCAAAGCAACTGTTAGTTTTTTTTTTAAAATACGCCAAAAAATGTTGCAGTCAGGACAAAAAAGAGGGCTTATTAAGTGTTGAATGTTAAATGTTAAGTGTTGAATTGTAGGTTAAGATAAAGTTTTATCCATCATTAAAATAGACATTGCTAACAGTAGGAGGAGGGCGTGTCAAAACTCTCTGATTCTTAAAAAATCACAAAGCCCTGACTTTCACAAGCCAGGGCTTTGCTATG
>OBAH01000186.1_pt1 | contig 60698 bp, 48 predicted proteins | sample 1517491 | NCBI WGS metagenome assembly OBAH01 (sample SAMN04571697, study PRJEB22368) | human gut metagenome | biome: human gut; material: stool | host: Homo sapiens | place: Luxembourg | collected 2012-08-03
CATGGAGCGAGCCAAAAAGTGGGACAATCAGCGGCCCCTCTTTTCTTAGACCGAATAGACATTCAGTGTGAGATAACGCCAGTGCCGTTCAAGGACATCTCGAAAGCGCAGCCCGGCGAGCCGAGTGCCGCCATCCGTGAGCGCGTCATCAAGGCACGTGACATATAGACCGCATACTGAAGGTGGCGCGTACCATCGCCGACCTTGACGGCTCAGAACGTGTGGAGGTGCAGCACATCAGCGAAGCTATTGGCTACCGCAACCTCGATAGAGGTGATTGGGCGGAACGCAGAATGTATTAGGAACTATGAAAAAATCTATGGAATGAAAACAATAAAGAGAATAGCATTTAGCGTTATATGCCTTATTAGCTGCTTGCAAATGGTTGTAGCGCAAGAGAAACTCGGTAAGGAATATTATCATCAGGCATATTCAGAAATAGCCAATATGCTGGAAGGCAAAGCACCTTTGTCTATAAGGCATGCTGTCTTTCTGGCAGAATGGGCATATCTTGATGGCAATTTGGACTATGAAAAGGATTTTTGCGAGCCTATTAAGAAAGGAGCAGATTACCTAAGGAGACTCATTGCCGTCAACCATTGGGAGAAATACAAGACCGCCAAACAAATTGCCCTATGCAATTTCTTCTTCTATCCATGTTCAGGAAACGGTCAAAAGCCATTTGAATATGATTTCAGCAATGAATTTCCGGAAGATGACTGGCGTTATCAACTTGTAAGCAGAACTATAAAGATACATAAGGGCCAATGTCATTCGCTGCCGTGGACCTTCAAGTTGTATGCAGAAGAGCTTGGGGCTAATGTATCGCTTGCTCATGCCCCACGTCATTGCTTCATCATGTATAAAGACGAAGACAATCTCTTTCCTGAAAATTGGGTTAATGTTGAAACTACTGCGCAGCAGTATCAGCCAACATGGGCTATCAAGGAGCATTTTGCTATTTCTGATTCGGCAATTACTGTCGGAACATACCTGACTCCCATTACTGATATTCAAACTGTAGCTTGTCAATTAGCAGACTTAGCATTAGGCTATTACCACAAGTATAAGCGTTATGATGAGTTTACATTAAGGTGCGCCGAAACATCCCTAAAATACTATTCCATGAATCCTAATGCGATAATTATTAAAGGAAAGTCTTTGGATGCAATCCTGCAACTACATCTTGAACGAAACAGATATTTGCAAGATGCATATACGGATGCTATTGACTTAAAATCAAGACAATGCATGCAGGATTTAAATGCGACACATTGGACACAAGAAACCGACGAGTTGCGGCGCAAGTGGCAACAAAGCTCTGATGAAATAGAGAAAATAAAGAAGAATGTAATAATCATAAAGTGAAACAGGTATGGATAATTTTAAAGAAATATTGTTAACTGCCGCGATAGTGGCAATTTCGGTTAATGCAAATGCTTGGTATTGGATTTCTCCTTATGCTTATTGCATGGGTAACCCTATAAGTTTTATTGATCCAGACGGGCGAGATGTACATCCTGCCGATAACAATGCATTTGTTATGTTACTTAATACTATTCTCGCCTAATCAAGACGTACACACTCCAAATAAGTATGAGAACAATAAAAATACTGTTGATGCTTTTACTGACAGCCTCACAATCAGCCTTGGCGTTCAACCAGAAGACAGATACTGTAATCGTGACCAATGACAGTTGCGGAATCGTTCAGTTTATAGTTACAATTGACAATACTGACAGTGAAGCTTTGTGGATTTGGCTTGACAGCAATGACTATGACCATGACCGCAAGAAAGCTATCAGACGATACCTGATGAAGCGCAGAGGAGACTTCTCTATTTTTGACATCGGTGCCGACCCCAATATGATAGGGGAATGGTGGCATCCTTCTGCGCCAAAATACTGCTTTGTCAAATACTTGGAACCAGGCAAAACTTTCACGATTGTATTTTATAGTGAGAAGGCATTAACGCCCGACTGTTGGAATTGTAAAAACGCCATCGATGACATTAGGGTTTTCAGTGATCTGGAAATAAACGAATACTGCCCCGGATTAGAAGCACCATATAGCATAAAACGAATTTCATATCCACATAATGTCATTGCATTCCCAATAAATGCAGATAAATTATCTGACACAATATCAAAGTAAGTAAAATAAACGGACATGAAAAAGATGTTGAAATGCTCACTCTGCATCCTCTTCATTATATGTTTTGTCAACACATGCGTTTATCATCGAATTACGCATATGAGTGACGACGAACTGGAATGGATAGCAAATAGGCATGAAGGTGAAAGGATGTATTTTAAATCACAATATGCGGATACAGACACTCTCACAGTATTAGAGGTTTGTATTCGTAATAGCTTAAATCCCATTAATTGGGGACACTACAATACAAGTAATAAAGAATACACAGCTCATGGTCATGTACGATATGGATTTATGAATCGTAGAGATGGGGGCATACTGGAAATATGGAAAATGTTCAATGATAAATCAATATGTTTCTCTTCTGTACTCTTAGATAGTAGCTGGCTGAATGAAGTGCAATTGAAAACATTGTGCCTCAAAATAAATGGAGTCAGAATCAATGATATTATGTTGTTCCGAACGACTGATAAAAACACCACCAATTCACTTGTGAGCTATGCTTGGAGTAAGAAGTATGGACTTGTTCAGTATACTTTTCAAGATGGAACAACCTTTACAAGGATAGATATAGGAAATCATTAGTGGCTTTTGATGATTGATCTAAACCCGATAAAAAGAGAACAAAGATGAACAATTCAATAGAAATATACCGCTCGCAAGACGGTAGTGTGCAACTTAATGTGAAGTTGGAGAATGAGACAGTGTGGCTGAATAGACAACAAATGGCAGAGCTGTTTGGTCGTGATTACAAGACTGTGTCTAAACATATAAACAATGCTCTTCATGAAGAATTGGAGGGCGAACCGGTAGTCGCAAAATTTGCGACACCCAAGAATTATGGTAGAGTAGAAGGAAAGACTCAAGATCAAATGGTAGAGTATTTTAGTCTTGAGATGATAACATCTGTAGGCTATCGTGTTAAAAGTAAGCAGGGTGTTGCTTTTCGAAAATGGGCTAACTCCGTCCTCAAGCAATATCTCATCAAGGGCTATGCCATCAATCAGCAGATAAAGCTCGACCGCTACAACGAGCTGAAGGATGTTGTGCGCCTTATGTCGCGTGCTTTACGCCGAGGACGGACACAAGCGCATTGCCGACAACACACTTGTGGCGCTCACGCTGATGATTGCCGAGAGTAGAACCGAGGAGAAGGATGTAATGGTGAAGGTTGTTGTGAATCTGATTAACCGAGAGAATCAGTAAAAGTAGTAATAATAGTGAGCGTTGTGTGTATGTTTTTGAATATAAATCGCTATATTTGCACATCAAAAACAAGTTTCTGCGATTTTTTTGATCTATAATAAACGTTTATATACACACAATGAAAAAATCAATTGAGAATCTCTATCAGCTTGACGGTAGAGTGCCGTTGGGAAAGGCTCTCCCGTTCGGTTTGCAGCATGTGCTGGCGATGTTTGTCAGCAACATCACCCCAATCATGATTCTGGCAAGCGTTGTCGGACTTGACAGCGCGGTCAGTGCGGCACTTATACAGAACTGTATGGTGATAGCCGGCATTGGTACGCTTGTGCAGCTGTTCCCCGTGTGGCGCATCGGTTCGCGTCTGCCTATCGTCATGGGCATCTCGTTCACGTTCCTCTCGCTCGCCATCAGCATCGCCGGTGCATACGGCATGGGCACGCTTATCGGTGCGGTTATCGTGGGCGGACTTGTTGAGGGCGTGCTCGGCTTGTTCGTGAAGTATTGGATAAAGCTCATTCCGCACGTCGTGTCGGCTACGGTAGTTACGGCTATCGGTTTCTCGCTCCTGCCTATTGGAGCCAATTCGTTTGCAGGCGGCATGGGTTCGCCCGATTTTGGCAGCTTGAACAACTGGATTGTGGGTTCTGTTACGCTGCTCGCTTGTCTTCTTTGCCAGGTTTTCGCAAAGGGATTCCTTCGTTCGCTTTCTGTTCTTGTGGGCCTTATCGTGGGCTACATCCTTGCTTGTTTTATGGGAATGGTCGACTTCAGCGGTCTATCGGGCTTGGCTGTAGTGTCGATGCCGCGTCTTATGCCGTTTACGCCGGAGTTCAACATCGGTGCGATACTCTCGGTTGTGGCTGTTTATCTTGTGTCGGCTACGGAGACTATCGGCGATACGTCGGCGCTGTGCAACGGTGCGCTGAACCGCGACCCTGAGACAAAGGAGATGGGCGCAGCCATCAGTTGCGACGGCTTCGTAAGTAGTGTGTCGGGCTTGTTCGGTTGTACGCCAATCACGTCGTTCAGTCAGAATGTAGGCTTGGCTGCTATGTCGGGCGTTGTGAACCGCTTCACGATCGGCATCGGCGCTTTAGTGATGATTATCGGCGGTGTGTTCCCCGTCGTGGGTCATGCGCTCACTACTATTCCGCAGGCTGTGCTCGGCGGCTGCACCATCATGATGTTCGGCAGCATTCTCTATGCAGGTTTCGGCATGATGGCACGCACTGGCTTCTCGCAGCGCAACATGGTTATCGTGAGTCTCTCGCTCAGCGTGGGCCTCGGCTTCACGCAGGCTACCGAGATGTTCAAGATATTCCCCGAGATTGTGCGCACGGTGTTCGCAGAGAACTGCGTCGCTGTTGTGTTCCTCCTCGCTGTATTGCTCAACTTGCTGCTCCCGAAGAAGGAGGAGTAAGGTGGTGAGATGTGTGTTTATGTGGTGAGATGTTGAAATGATGTTGTGGTGGTGAGATGTTGATGTGTTGAGAAATGTGTTGTTGTGGTGAGATGTTGATGTGGTGAGAAATGTGTTGTGGTGTTGATATGTTGATGTGTTGACATTTGCATATATCACCATAACAACACTTCATCACGCACCACCACTTCATCATCAAAACAAATCTCACCACCTCACCATCTCACCATCTCACCATCTCAACCTAAAACCTCACCACCTCAACCTCACAACTTCACCACCTCAACATATCTCACCACTTCAACATATCAACCTAACAACCACAACCACATGACCTCACACGAAATCTTTATGCTAACCGCGCTGGTAGCCACCGGCATTTTCCTCCTTCAGTTTGTAATATCCGTGTTCTTTGGCGACTTGGACATGGACGTGGACGGCGACGCCAATGCCGATTTCGACCTTGGCAGTCTGTTCTCGTTCAAGGGACTCGTCCACTTTCTCATCGGCTTCGGCTGGACGCGTGTGCTGTTTGACGGCGACACGTGGCAGATGTATGCCTTGGCTGTGTTGGTGGGCGCGGTGTTCATGCTCGTGCTGTTCTACTCGTACGTGCTGGCGTACAGACTGCAGAATCTGCGCAAGCCGGAGCGTCCGCAGAATATCGTCGGGCGTGCTGGCAGAGTTTACATCAATGTTGGCGACGGACGCTATACGGTGTTCGTGAAGCGCGACGGCGCGGAGCGCGAGCTCGATGTGGTGTCGGAGTCGGGACGCACCGACTATAAGACCGACCAGGTGGTGACGATAAAGGAGTACCGCGACAATAAGTATTATATTGAGTGAGATGGTGTGGTGTTGAGGTGGTGACAAATGCTTATTTCCTCATCTTCTCCGCCTAAAAATTAATAATTAATAATTAAAAACTAATAACTTAAAATGCTATGGAATCAAACATTTTCCTTCTCGCCGGCTTGCTCGTCGTAATCGTGCTGCTCGGTATCATTGGTGTTCTTTCGCGCTACCGCAAGTGCAAGTCAGACGAGGTGCTCGTCGTTTACGGTAAGACCGGCGGATCGAAGTCGGCGAAGCTCTACCACGGCGGAGCTGCCTTCGTGTGGCCTATCATCCAGGGCTACGACTTCCTCTCGATGAAGCCGATGCAGATAGACTGCAAGCTCACGGGCGCCATCTCTGCGCAGAACATCCGCGTAGACGTGCCCACGACCATCACCGTTGCCATCAGCACCGACCCCGAAGTGATGCAGAACGCCGCTGAGCGTATGCTCGGACTCTCGATGGACGACAAGCAGAACCTCATCACCGACGTGGTTTACGGACAGATGCGTCTCGTCATCGCCGACATGACCATCGAGGAACTCAACTCCGACCGCGACAAGTTCCTCGCCAAGGTGAAGGATAATATCGACACCGAGCTGCGCAAGTTCGGTCTGTATCTGATGAACATCAACATCAGCGACATCCGCGACGCCGCCAACTATATCGTCAACCTCGGTAAGGAGGCAGAATCGAAGGCGCAGAACGAGGCTCAGGCTAACATTGAGGAGCAGGAGAAGCTCGGTGCGATAAAGATTGCGAACCAGATTAAGGAGCGTGAGACACGCGTTGCCGAGACTCGCAAGGACCAGGAGGTGGCTATCGCCGCCACACGCAAGGAGCAGGAGATATCCGTTGCGCAGACCGACAAGGAGCGTGTGTCGCAGGTGGCGCTCGCAAACGCCGACAAGGAGTCGCAGGTGGCTCGCGCTGAGGCCGAAATGAACATCAATGTGGAGCAGGCGAACACGGCGAAGGAGAGTCGCATCGCAGAGCTTAACTCGGATATGGAGATTAAGCAGGCGGAGGCGAAAAAGAAAGCCGCCATAGGTCGCAACGAGGCGCAGAAAGAAATAGCGCTTTCAAACGCCCAACTCTCGGTTACTCAGGCAAACGCCGACAAGGAGGCTGGCGAAGCTGCTGCGCGTTCGGAGGCTGCCGTGCAGACCGCACGCGAGAAGGCGCAGAAGGAAGTGGAGGAGGCGAAGGCTCTGAAGGTAGAGTCGTCGCTGAAGGCAGAGAAGATTGTGCCAGCGGAAGTGGCTAAGCAGGAGGCTATCTTGCAGGCAGATGCCGTGGCAGAGAAGGTTATTCGCGAGGCTGAAGCGAAGGCAAAGGCTACGCTGGCGCAGGCTGAGGCTGAGGCAAAGGCGATACGCATGCGTCTCGAAGCCGAGGCAGAGGGTAAGAAGATGTCGCTCCTGGCTGAGGCTGACGGCTTCCAGGCAATGGTGAAAGCCGCCGAACTCAACCCGGCCATCGCTATCCAGTACAAGATGGTGGACCAGTGGAAGGAGATTGCAGGCGAGCAGGTGAAGGCGTTCGAGAAGATGCAGCTCGGCAACGTCACGGTGTTCGACGGTGGCGACGGAGCAACCGGCAACTTCCTCAACTCGCTCGTGAAAACCGTAGCGCCAAGTCTCGGCGTTCTCGACCAGCTGCCCATCGGCGAAACCGTGAAGAATATACTTCATCCTGAGAAGAAGGACGAAGGAACGGAGAAGAAGGAAGAGAAAACATATAAAAAATAAAAAGAGTAATATTGATTGTAGCGGAGGCCGGAGACCTCCGCTACTTTTGTTTACTCATCTGGCCATTTACACGCAGCGCCCGTTGTCTTGAACGCCGGGCGTTGTGCGTTCATGCTGCGCAGCTTCTTGCCCAGTTCTGCCGAAAGCTGCTTCACCTTCGCCGGATACTGCTCAGCAAGATTGCGGCTCTCGCTGATGTCCTGCGCAATGTTGAACAGTTCCTTGTGACCGGTGGCGTAATAGTATATCAGTTTCCAGTCGCCGCGACGTATGGCGCAGTTCAGATTGATGCCCGGTCCGTAGCCGTCCCACACGTTAGGGAAGTTCCAGATAAGGCTTCTGTCGGCTATGCGGCTGTCCGCTTTGCCCTTCAGCGTGGGTACGATGCTGACGCCGTCGATTGTCTGCGGCACGTTATACTGCTTCACGCCCGCCATGTCGAGTATAGTGGGGTAGAGGTCCTCTATTATTATGCTGCTTGCGTTGCGTGTGCCTGGCTTTACGGTGTTGCTCCACTTCACGATGAACGGCACACGTATGCCGCCCTCGTAGAGCGAGCCCTTTCCGCTGAGCAGCGGTGCGTTCTGCGTGAATGGTTCGCCCTCGCGGAACTCAGGACTGCACGCCAGTCCGCCGTTGTCGCCGAGGAAGATGATGATGGTGTTCTCCGCCTCGCCGTTGCGCTGCAGCCAGTTCATTATGTCGCCCAAACTCTTGTCCATGCCCTCCACCAGCGAGGCGTAAGCAGCGTCCTTGTCCGAAAGACCCTTGCGCACGTACTTCGGGAAGAAGCGCATGTCCTTGTCGATAGGAATGTGCACGGCGTAGTGCGACATATAGAGATAGAAAGGCTGTTCGTACTTCTTCGCCTTTTCGAGTGCGCCTATCGCCTCCTGCGTCAGTGCTTCGGTGAGGAAGGTGCCCGTTCCCCAATACTTCTCCAGTCCGGGAGTCGACATACGCGAGTTGGGCTTGCCGTCGCGGTCGTGTCCGTAGTTGCGTTCGCTCAGATACGTAGCCACTCCGCCTGCCGCCGTGCCCGTTATGTTCACGTCGAAACCGAAGTGGCACGGGTTTTCGCCCGGCGTGTCCTTCGCTCCCCAATGCGCCTTGCCGCAATGTATGGTGTGATAGCCGCTGTCTTTCAGTATCTGCACGAACGACTTCGCCACGGCGGTGTTGTTCAGGGCGTCCACCTGCGCTATGCCGTTGTAGTTCCAGTCGGGCAGCGTCACCACGTCGCTCTCATGGTCGGTGGTCTTGTCGCGCTCCAGCGTCCAGTTCGTCACACGGTGGCGCGCCATGTTCATGCCCGTCATCAGGCTGCATCGCGTAGGCGAACTGATAGGGCAGGCATACGCTTGCGTGAACATCATTCCCTCGCTTGCCAGTCGCTCCATGTTCGGTGTCTCGTACATGTCGTTATATCTTGTTCGGCGGTCCCAGAACGCCACGGATGTGTCCTGCCATCCCATGTCGTCCACGAGAAACACGAGTATGTTGGGGCGCTTCTGCTGTTCGGCGTGTGCAGGAGCGCAGCCCAATGTTGCGGCAGCCGCGAGTATAGTAGCTTGTTTCAGATTCATAGTGATTTGTTTTTTAATAATTAACCCGATTAAACAGAGTCTTCTCTTGGCTTGAAAGAATTCGTTTAATCGGGTTAATTCGTTGTTATCTATATCTTAATACAGCGTTTTCGGCGCGATTCGGAAGCTGAAAGTATAGTCCTTATACTCTACGCGGTGACCCTTGCGGGCGCGTCCGTCGCCACCCCAGCTGTCAACACCGCCGACACCCGACTGTACGAGGTCGATGAAGAGGTTGGTATACTTCGACTTCTCTACCGACTGTGAGTGGCGCTGTTTCTTCTCTTTGCCCTCATCGAGAGTGAGCAGGTCGTAGTGGAGGGCAGAAGCCGAGAAGAGTTTGTCGCTCTCTACGCGGAAGCCCACGCCGTTCTTGTTGGTCTGGTTCCACCAGCGCAGGTCGCTCATCGTTCCGGTCTCCTGCGGACGTACGTACGGGTAGAAGAGGTCGTCTGCAGTAGCGTGATAGATGCCAACATTCTGCGAGAGCTTGCGGTCAGAGTAGTTCTCTATCGGTCCGCGTCCGTTCCACTGCACCTGATCCATGTCGTAAGGCAGGTTCATCACCATACCGAAGCGGAGCATCTCCGACACCTTTGCGCCCGGAGTGGTCTTCAGATCCTGAGTGACTACGAGTGTGCCGTTAGCCTCTACCTGGTATGTGAGTGTGAGTGTAGACTTCACAGCAGGCATGTTATACACAGCTACTACAGTCTTCAGTTTTTTATCAACTGTGAGCGAGCGAAGTTTCATCTTCGGAGTGCGCCAAGCAGCGAAGTTTTTCTGCGACTGTGCGCCCATGTCGTTGTCGGTTACGGCACGCCAGAAGTTAGGCTTGAGCGAGCCGCCCTCGCCGAGGAGCGAGTTGCCGCCCACCTCGTAGCGTGTGATGAAGCCCGTAGCACGGTCGAAAGCGAGTGTGAAGTTCTGTGCCTGCAGCGTGAGCAGCGGTTCCTTCTTCTTGTCGGTGAGCTTCACAGCCTTCAGCGCCTTCTGCTCGTTCTCCGTCAGAGCGAGGTCTGTGCCCTTAGCTTCGCGCAATGCGAACTGCTGATAAGCCACGATGTCGCCAGCCTTCTGCAAGCCCTCGTCGTTCTTCAGACGGAACTCTACGTTCAGCATCACGTCCTTCGCCTCCTTGAGGTTGTCGATATTGTACGGCAGCACGAAGTCGGCAGAGCTCTGCGCCTTTATCTCGGCGAGGTCGGCGATAGTGCCGTTCTGACGCTCGATGCCGTCAGCCACGATAGCCCAAGAGAGCGACACGTTGTCGAGCGGACGGAAGAAGTTTTCGTTGAACACGTTGAACTTCTTCTGAGCAAGGTCGGCCGGCTTCACCCAGATGTTCTGATACCAATAGCCCACCTCGTAAGCCTCAGGATTCGGCTTGCGGTCGGGCGAGATGAATCCGTTGCAGTTGAAGTTGTTGTCAGACGGGTCGTAAGAGTTGAAGTCGCCGCCGTAGTTGTATATCATGTTGCCCTTAGCGTCCTTGCCGCGCAGACCCTGATCTACGAAGTCCCAGATGAAGCCACCCTGATAGATAGGATATTTGCGGATGAGGTCCCAGTAGTCCTGCATTACGCCGCAAGAGTTGCCCATAGCGTGAGCATACTCGCAATGAATCATCGGTTTGGTGCTTGCCGGGTCCTTAGCGTAGCGCTCTGCAGCCTCAGGCGTGATGTACATCTCGGCGTAGAAATCGGTGTTAGGTCCGAGGATAGCGCGCTCGTAGTGAACCGGACGCGACGGGTCGAACTTGTTGATCCATTTCTTCACGGCAGCGAAGTTCTTCGAGTCGGCAGTCTCGTTGCCCATCGACCAGTAGATCACCGACGGATGGTTGAACTGGTTGTGCACGTTGTGCAAGTTGCGCTCCATTATCTGCTTGGCGAAGAGGTCGGTTGTTGTGATAGCGTCGCTATCGTAGAAGAAGCCGTGACTCTCCTGGTTGGCCTCAGCGCATACATATATACCATATTCGTCGCAAAGCTCGTAGAAGTACGGGTCGTCAGGGTAGTGGCATGTGCGCACGGCGTTCACGTTGAACTGCTTCATCAGCTTCACGTCCTCAACCATGCGTTCGCGTGAGATGACATATCCGCCGTCGGGGTCTATCTCGTGGCGGTTGGCGCCCTTGATGAGAATCGGCTGTCCGTTCACGAGCAGCTGCTTGTTCTTTATCTCCACCTTGCGGAAACCGGTGCGCACCGGAACCGACTCTACGTCCTTGTTCTGCTGCTGCACGGTGACAACCACCTTATACAGATTCGGAGTCTCGGCGGTCCACTTCAGCGGGTTCTCCACGTCGAACTTCACGGTAGCGTTCACCAAAGCCACGTCGTGTCCCTTCTGCTTCTTCACCTTCGAAGAGTTGATTATCTTGCGGCTCACAACGTCGCCGTTCGGAGCGATGAGGTCGATGATGAATTTGGCGTTGCCCTTAGCCTTGAGCGCAACGGCGAGCGATCCGTTCTTGTATTCGGCGTCGAGGTCAGGCGTAACGCGCACGTCGTCGATGTGAGCGGTCTGCGAGCGCGAGTAGAGGAAGCAGTCGCGAGCCACACCCGAGAGGCGCCAGAAGTCCTGGTCCTCGCTGTAAGAGCCGTCGCACCAGCGGAAAGTCTGGAAAGCGATGAGGTTGTCGCCCTTCTTAAGGAAAGGAGTGATGTCGAACTCCATTGCCGACTTCGAGTCCTCGCCGTAGCCAACGAAGTGGCCGTTCACCCAGAGGTACATGTTCGACGTAACCGATCCGAAGTGAGCTATCACCTGGCGTCCGTTCCATGAGTCGGGGATGCGTATTGTGCGGCGGTAAGAGCCTACGTGGTTGTCCTTAGTAGGTACCATCGGAGGATTGTTCTTGAAGTGTCCACGCCATGCGAATCCTATGTTCACGTATTCGGGGTCGCCGAAGCCGTTCAGCTCCCAGATGCCCGGCACGCGCATGTTTTTCCACGCAGCGTCGTTATAGTCGGTGCGAAAGAAGTCGGTAGGACGCTGGTCAGCGTTCTCCACCCACTGGAAGCGCCAGTCGCCTTCGATAGAAAGGAAGTTGCTCGATTTGTCGCGGTTGCCCTTCAGAGCAGCCTCGCGGTTCTCGTAAGCGAAGAACGATGTGCGTGTAGCGAATCTGTTGACGTTGTTAACCGAGAGGTCGTGCCATTCCGTAAATGTCGGTTCGGCTACTCTTTCTTTCGGTTCGGCTGCGTTGACGAGGCACGGAGCCAAGCCTGCCACAGCCAGTGTTAATAGCAGATGTTTCATAATTATTTTGTTGTTTGTTTTCTGCGGTTTAAAGTTCTGACAACAAAGTTACTACAAATTTGGCGGAATTTACCAAAAATTGTAATTTTGTATGTTAAAATCAATGAAGATGAACTATAATACGCATACTCTTGCAAACGGATTACGCATAATCCACCTGCCGTCCGCCCAGCCCGTGGTGTATTGCGGCTACGCTGTGGGTGCCGGCACACGCGACGAAGAACTTGGACGCGAGGAGGGAATGGCGCACTTCTGCGAGCATATCACTTTCAAGGGCACGGAGCGCCGCAGCTCGATGCAGATACTGGGCCACCTGGAGAGCGTGGGTGGCGACCTCAACGCCTTCACCAACAAGGAGGAGACGGTGTATCACGCCGCCGTACTGAAGGAGAACATCGACCGCGCCGTCGATCTGCTCACCGACATCGTCTTTCACAGCACCTATCCGCAGGCGGAGATAGACAAGGAGGTAGAGGTGATCGTAGACGAGATAGAGAGCTACAACGACTCGCCCGCCGAACTCGTGTACGACCTCTTCGAGAACGCCGTTTTCGGCGGACATCCGCTCGGACATAACATACTTGGCACGGCAGAGAAGCTGCGTCGTTATACTACGGCTGACGCGCTGCGCTTCACGCGACGCTACTACCGACCCGAGAACAGTGTGTTCTTCGCTTACGGCGACGTCGACTTTCAGAAGCTCGTGCGACTGCTTGAGCGGGCTAATGCTGCGGATGCCGCAGCCGAGTCCGTAGCGGCGGTATCCTTGCCGCCGCCGCAGTCTGCCATATCCGATAACTCTTGTTGTGGCGGTGGCAAGGATACCGCCGCTGCTCTTCTTCCGCCCTACGTGGCGCAGCACATAGAGCACCACATGGACACACACTTGGCTCATGTGATGCTTGGCACTCGCGCCTACGACGTTCACGACGAACGCCGCATTGCGCTCTATCTGCTCAACAATATTCTCGGCGGACCTGGCATGACAGCACGCCTGAACGTGTCGCTGCGCGAGCGCAACGCCCTCGTCTACACGGTGGAGAGCATGGCGCAGAGCTATAGCGACACGGGTCTTTGGGCGGTATACTTCGGTTGCGACCCGAAGAACGTGAAGCGCTGCCTGCGGCTCATACGTCGCGAGCTGGACAAGGTGATGCAGCGTCCGCTGAGCGACGCGCAGCTGCGTGCTGCCAAGCGACAGATACGCGGACAGATAGGCATCGCCTGCGACTCGCGCGAGTCGTTTGCACTCGACTTCGCCAAGAGCTATCTGCACTACGGTTGGAGGAAGGACGTGACGGCACTCTGCGAGCGCATCGACGCGCTCACGGCAGCCGACCTGCAGCGTGTGGCGCAGGATCTGTTCGCCGAGGAACGCCTCACGATGCTCGTAATCAAGTAGGTGCAATTCTAAGTTGTAACCGAGCAATAATTGCACCCACAGAATAGATAGCACCATTTACTTGGTTGGTGCAGCAGAGACTGCTGCACCCCCTGAGAGAAGTGCACCAACCGCTACGTTAAAAGCAACAACGGATTAAACCGATTAATAGGATTTCTCTGCAATGAAGAAAAATCCGTTTAATCCGCTTAATCCGTTGTTGATTTCTACGCACCCTTGCAATCTGTGCGCATCTGTGGGAGAATATCTCAGCAGAGGTTCTGCAGCATGGCGAGTGCCTTGTTCTCTGCGTCCTCCATTATCTCGCGTTCTCCCGGTCCCTTGTCGTTGATACCGCAGAGATGCAGTATGCCGTGAATTATCACGCGGTGCAGCTCGTCGTCGTACTGCTTGCCGAATTTCTCGGCGTTGGTGCGCACGGTGTCGAGCGAGATTACGATGTCGCCGCTCACGATGCCCGGCTCGTCGTAGTCGAACGTTATCACGTCTGTATAGTAGTCGTGACCAAGATACTCGTTGTTCACCTCGAGAATCTTCTCGTCGTCAACGAACATGTAGCCCACTTCGCCTACCTTATAGCCGTATGTAGCGGCGACGGCACGTATCCATGCTGTCGTCTCACGCTTCTTTATCTTCGGCATCTTCACGCCGTCTACGTTGTATGTAATCATATTCTTGATGTTGTTATGTTGTTATGTTGAGGTGTTGTGGTGGTGTTGTGGTGGTGTTGTGGTGAGATGTTGAGATGGTGTGGTGTTGAGATGTGTTGTTGTGAGATATACACTAATGTCAACATCTCACCACATCACCATCTTGTCAGATTCTTTTCGGGAGAAAAGAATCCACGTCCCTTCCGAAGTTCTTCAGTTCTCTTACCATCGACGACGACACGCTGTCCATGCCGGGCAGGGCGTAGAACACCACGGTCTCTATGCCCGTGAGTCGGCGGTTAATGTCAGCCTGCTCGCGCTCGAACTCGAAGTCCTTCACCGAGCGCACGCCCTTCACGATGAACTGCGCTCCGTGGCGCTGCGCGAAGTTGACCGTCAGGTCGCTGTACTGCTCCACGCTTATCTTCTCCTCGCCGGCATACAGCCCTCTGATGGCCTCCACGCGCTGCTCCGCCGTGAGCATGTAGCGCTTCTTTTCGTTCACGCCCACGCCGATGACGAGGCGGTCGAAGAGCGGCAAGGCGCGGCGCACGATAGAGTCGTGACCGATGGTGAACGGGTCGAACGATCCGACGAATATTCCGATTCTTTCCATAGCTTTCCGTTTACTAATATCTGCAAATGTACAACTTTTATTTCACATAGCCACACACGTTTTCTCAGATTTTGTAAAATAAATAGAGTTTCGTTTCTGCCGTATTTCGATATAATAATGTAATTTTGCATATTGAACTAATATATAAATAAGAATAAAAGCTAATACATAATATAGAATGGTACTCAACTATATCTGGATTGCGTTCTTCCTCATCGCCTTCTGCATAGCCCTTGTGCGGCTTGTGTTCATGGGCGATACGGAAGTGTTCCCCGCAATCATGAACTCTACGTTCGACACCTCGCGCACGGCGTTCGAGATTTCGCTCGGACTTACCGGCGTGCTCTCGCTGTGGCTCGGCATAATGAAGATAGGCGAGAAGGGTGGTGTAGTGAATGTGCTGGCTCGCATGCTCTCGCCCGTGTTCTCGCGTCTGTTCCCCGACATTCCGAAGGGACATCCCGTCACGGGCAGCATCTTTATGAATGTGGCTGCCAACATGCTCGGCCTCGACAACGCCGCAACGCCGCTCGGACTGAAGGCTATGGAGCAACTGCAGGAGCTGAACCCTAAGAAGGACACGGCGACGAACCCGATGATTATGTTCCTCGTGCTCAACACGTCGGGTCTGACGCTCATACCGGTGAGCATCATGGTGTATCGTGCGCAGCTCGGCGCGGCGCAGCCTACCGACATCTTCGTGCCCATTCTGCTCGCCACGTTCTGTTCTACCGTCGCCGGCATCATCGTCACGTCGCTCTATCAGCGCATCAACCTGCTCAACCGCACTATGCTGCTCACGCTGGGCGGCTTGTCGCTCGCCGTTGCCGCCATCATCTGGGGCTTCTCGGCTATGGACAAGGCACAGATGAACGTCGTGAGCACGTCGGTGGCCAACATTCTGCTGATGCTCATCATCGTGGTGTTCATCCTGGCTGGTATGCGCAAGAAGGTGAACGTGTACGACGCGTTCATCGAGGGCGCAAAGGACGGCTTTTCTACGGCTGTGCGCATTATCCCTTATCTTGTTGCGATACTCGTGGGCATCGGTGTGTTCCGTGCTTCGGGTGCTATGGATATGCTCATTGGCGGCGTGAAGTGGACGGTTGAGGCTTTGGGCTGCAACACCGACTTCGTTGGCGCACTGCCCACGGCTTTCATGAAGCCGCTCTCGGGTAGCGGAGCGCGTGGCATGATGGTCGACGCCATGACTACATACGGTGCCGACTCGTTCGTGGGTCGCCTCTCGTGCATCTTCCAGGGCTCCACCGACACCACCTTCTACATCCTCGCCGTCTACTTCGGCAGCGTCGGCGTACGCTACACACGCCACGCCGTAGCCTGCGGCTTGCTTGCCGACCTCGCTGGCGTGATTGCGGCAATCGCAATATGCTACCTTTTCTTTTAAGAGTAATTTACTTTTTTACTTTTTTACTTTTTTACTTTTAAAGTATGGCTAATTTAAAGAGTTTAGCAAAGGACACCGCCATTTACGGCTTGAGCAGCATTGCGGGCCGTTTCATCAACTATCTGCTGGTGCCCATCCAGACCACAGCGTTCGTCGCAAGCGGCGGACAATATGGTGTCGTCACGAACATCTACGCCTACACGGCGCTGCTGCTTGTCATCCTTACGTACGGTATGGAGACAACCTTCTTCCGCTACGTTAACAAGACGGAGGAGAATCCGCAGACCGTCTACTCTACGGTGCTCATCTCCGTCGGAGCGACGGCGGCGCTTTTCGTGGCGCTCGTGTTCAGCTTCCTGCCACAGATAGCTACGTTCATGAAGTACCCCGACCATCAGAGTTGGGTGGCAGTGATGTTCGTCTGCGTGGCTATCGACGCGTTCAAGTGCATACCGTTCGCCTATCTGCGCCATAAGAAGAAGGCCATTAAGTTCGCGGCGCTGCAGTTGGTGAACATCGTGCTGAACATCGTGCTCAACCTGCTCTACCTCATCGTGCTGCCGGCGCTGAAGCTGAACCCGTTCGGCTTGTACGACGCGCAGTTCACGCTCGACGTGGGCATGGTGTTCTACATCAACCTCATCTGTACAGCCGTCGTCCTGCTCTGCTTCTGGCGCGAGCTGACGGGTTTCCGCTGGCGCTTCGACGTGCAGTTGTGGCGCCGTATGCTGCGCTACGCCATGCCTCTGTTAGTGTTGGGCATAGCCGGCATTCTCAACCAGACTCTCGACAAGATAATCTTCCCGTATCTCTACGACGGAGCCGACGAGAAGACGCAGCTCGGTATCTACGGTGCGGCTACGAAGATTGCGATGATCATGGCAATGATTACGCAGGCGTTCCGTTACGCCTACGAGCCGTTCGTGTTCGGCAAGTCGAAGGATAAGGACAACCGCGAGACATACGCCAAGGCGATGAAGTTCTTCATCATCTTCACGCTGCTTGCGTTCCTCGTCGTTATCGCCTACATCGACATCCTGCGCTTCATCATCCCTAACGAGAGCTACTGGCCCGGCCTGCGCGTCGTGCCAGTCGTTATGGCTGCCGAGATAATGATGGGTGTCTACTTCAACCTCTCGTTCTGGTACAAGCTCATCGACAAGACCATCTATGGTGCATGGTTCTCTGCCGCGGGCTGCTTAGTGCTGGTAGTGGTGAACGTGCTCTTCGTGCCAAAGTACAGCTACATGGCTTGCGCATGGGGCGGCGTAGCGGGTTACGGCACGGCGATGGTGCTGTCGTATCTCGTCGGTCAGCGTAAGTATCCAATCAACTATCCGCTGAAGTCGATAGGCGTGTACGTGGCTATCACGGCGCTCTTCTACTTCCTCATGAATCTTGCCAACGACAATCTGCCCGAGTGGGCTGCGCTCGCTGTGAACACCGTGCTCGTCGTGGCGTTCATCGGTCACATCGTCTATCACGACCTGCCGCTGAAGAGTCTGCCCGTCGTGGGCAAATACTTCCGTTAGTAGGCTGCGTCGGTCTGTAAAGGTCGACGCAAAGACCGCGGTCTTTCGCTTAAGATAACATTTTATAAACACCAACTTTTAATATTATGAAGAAAAAGAATCTGTTCCTCGCTGCAGCCCTTGCGCTCTCATCGGCTGCCGCTCATGCCGACGAAGGCATGTGGACGCTCTACAACCTGCCGCAGGCGGTTTACGAGCAGATGAAGAGCTATGGCTTCACTCCTTCTTACGACCAGCTCTACAAGAGCGAGGACGCCATCAAGAACGCCGTTGTCAACTTCTCGGGTTATTGCTCAGGCGTCGTAGTGTCGCCCGACGGACTCGTCTTCACCAACCACCACTGTGGCTTCGAGGCTATCCGTTCGCACTCTACCGTGGAGCACGACTACATGCTCAACGGCTTCTATGCGAAGACATTCGAGGAGGAGCTGCCTAACAAGGATATGTTCGTGAGCTTCATGGTCGACCAGAAGGACATCACAGAGATGCTTGCCCAGCGCGGCTTCAACGAGATGAACAACGAGCAGCGCGAGAAGTTGCTCAACGAGGTGGAGAACCAGATGATTAAGGAGCTGCACGAGCAGGACCCGTCGCTCGACCTTGAGATTAAGCCGTTCTACGAGGGCAACAAGTATTACGCTACGACATATCGCACCTTCCGCGACCTGCGCCTTGTGTTCACCATCCCGAAGTCGATGGGCAAGTTCGGCGGCGAGACCGACAACTGGATGTGGCCGCGCCAGACCTGCGACTACTCTGTGTTCCGCATCTACGCCGACCCTAAGACCAACGGACCTGCTGCCTATTCGAAGGACAACGTGCCTTACAAGCCGAAGCACTGGGCTAAGGTGTCGATGGACGGATACAAGGAGGGCGACTTCGCCATGACTATCGGCTATCCGGGCTCTACAGAGCGCTATCTCTCAAGCTACGGCATACGCGAGATGCGCGACGCCGAGAACGCTCCGCGCGCCCAGATACGCGGCGTGAAGCAGGAGGTGATGATACGCCACATGCGCGCTGACGAGGCTGTGCGCATCAAGTACGACTCTAAGTACGCGCAGAGTTCCAACTACTGGAAGAACTCGCTCGGTATGAACAAGTGTATCGACTCCGTTGGCATCATCCGTCAGAAGGCCGACTTCGAGGACCGCATCCAGGAGTATCAGAAGTGGACCGGCTATCTGAAAGGCAAGCTCGACTTCGAGAAGATGAAGAACCTCTACGCCACACGCTTCGACGCCGACAAGCTCAGCACCGTATGGCGCGAGACATTCGCACGCACCGGCGAGTTCAACACACGTGCGCTCACGCTCATCGGCATGATGCCTGAGAAGGGCAGCAAGAAGGCTAAGACCACATACAGCTTCCCCGACAACAGTGAGGAGTGGGACGCGGCTCTCGACAAGGACGTGCAGGCTGCGCTCATCGACAACTTCCGCCAGTATGTGGCTAAGGAAGACCTGCCCGAGTTCTACAAGACCATCGAGAAGCAGTTCGGCGGCGACACACGCAAGTATGTAGAGTGGCTGTGGTCTACATCCGTAGTGATGAAGAGCGGCAAGAAGATTAAGCTCTCAGAGAAGGCGCTCGCAAAGGACCCCGGCTACCAGTATGCAAAGGATCTGAAGGCTGTGCACGACAAGTGCAGGGGCGTGATAAACGACGTGCGCGAGGCTATTGAGGAGCAGGAGCGCTACCTCTGCGACGCTAAGGTGCGCTACGAGCAGGAACTGCCTCACTACTCTGACGCCAACTTCACGATGCGTCTGTCGTACGGTCAGGTAGGCGGCTATCTGCTGGGCGGCAAGCCGTCGGGCTACTACACCGATGCATCGTCTATCGTGCACAAGATGGAGGCTGGCGAGAAGGGCACCATCGACTACCAGGCTGAGCCAGTGATGAAGCAGCTCCTTTCTTCGCCCGATTTCGGCAAGTACACCGACAAGACAACGGGCAAGATGCAGCTCTGCTTCCTCACCAACAACGACATCACCGGCGGCAACTCTGGATCGCCGATGTTCGACGGCAACGGCAACCTCATCGGTCTGGCGTTCGACGGCAACTGGGATTCGCTCTCAAGCGACATCTGGTTCGACAAGCGCCTCGCACGCTGCATCGGCGTCGACATCCGCTACATGCTGTTCCTCATGGATAAGTGGGGCAACGCTGAGCGTCTGCTCAAGGAGATTGGCGTGAAGTAAGAATTTGTTACATAATGAAAATAGGCTATGACTGTTCTGTGTCGTAGCCTATTTTTATAGGAAATACCCATAGCAAGAGGTTCTGTGAATTTTGTGAATTCCGTGGGAAAAAGAAGTGCCCACAGAACGCACGGAATCCACAGAAGTTAGGTTGCTTCAAGGGGGTGCACTTGTCCCCAAGTGCACCAACGTAGCAAGAAGTGCACTAACCTTGAGTAAACTCCCACAGAACGCACGGAATCCAGAAGTTTAGAGTGCGTATTGTTCTCCCACGGAACGCACGGAACCCACAGAAGTTTAGGGTGCGTAGAGAAGAAACTACGGAGTCCGTTGTTAAAATATTAATCTTTAGCGGTGGGTTCCGAACGCCGCCCGATCGGATCGCGTCCGCCGTCTGATCGGATTGCGTTCGCCGCCCGATTGGATTGCGTTCGCCGCCCGATTGGACGGCGTACGGAGAACGATGATATGACGTTAGCTTTTATTGCGCAAAAGTAGCGATTTTATCGAGCAAAATCAGTGATTTCATCGAACAAAAGTAGCGATTTCATCGGGCAAGAGCTGCGTCTTATCCGATAAAACCGGCGATTTCATCGAGCGACCGCGCCACCTTCAGCGTGTCGTCGAAGCCCGCACGCATCACTCCGTGCGCCTTAAGGTCGTTGAGCATGGCGATGAGCGAGTCCCAAAAGCCGTCGATGTTGTAGAGAATGACGCGCTTGTTGTGGTAGCCGATGGAGGCAGCGGCAAGCACGGTGAATATCTCGTCGAGCGTGCCCACGCCGCCAGGCAGCGCTATTATCACGTCGCTGCGCTGAATCATCAGATCCTTGCGGTCGGAGAGGTTGTCGCAGAGAATCTTCACATCGACATGCTCCGACACCTTGCCACCTTTCTCGACAATCGACGGCACGACGCCTATGGTCATTCCCTTTGCGTTGTGCACAGCCTCAGCCACACACTCCATCAGTCCGAGGTTGCATCCGCCGAACACCAGCGTATGCCCGTTGGCACCCATCCAGGCGCCCAGCTCGCGCGTGCGGTCGAAGTATTCGGTGGGAAGATTCGAGTTGGCGGAGCAGAAAATACAAATGTTCATTGCTATTATTTTTTATTATTAACTAAGCCTTTCTAAGCCTTTGAAGAACTAAGCCTTCCTAAGCCTCTTTAGGCCCTCTAAGCCTTTGAATAACTAAGCCTTCTTAAGCCTTTTTAGGCCTTTCTATGCTTTGGTATGAGGCTACGGCATTCCTGCCGTAGCCATTGCTGACTAAGCCGAGGAAGGACTGCTAACTAAGCCCTCCCCGATGGGGAGGGTTGGGAGGGGCTTTGGGAGGGGCTACTCCTCTTCATACTATAGTATCCGAATCGGCAGCGCAGGCAGTCCTTCCGCTCGCAGTAGCGGTGCTGCAGCTGTATGAGCGCCTGCGTGTCGGCGGCGTTGCTCGCCTCCACGCCGCACTCCTTCCATAAGCGTATATACGTGTTGTCCTCGGCGGGCAGCTCTTCGAGCCAGTCGAGCGCACGCTGCACCAGTCGCTCGTCGTCGCGGTAGCAGCCCCAGGCGTGCAGCAGCGGCACGGCGGCGTTGATGATGAGCAGGTTTATGGACGAGGCAGAGAGACGCTTGTCGTTAGCGCGACTCTCCTTGCCGAAGGTGTAGTGGGTGCGCCAGTATTCGCCCACGCCGGTCTGCAGCACGGTGTGCAGCTTCTTCACACTCTCGCACGCCGTTATATCGGCAAGCGCCGCACGGCGCGAGCAGTAGAGCTGAGCCAGCTGCGACATGCGTATGTAAGGAAAGTTCTGCGGGCGCAGACGCAGGAATCGCCACGCCTGACGCGACATCGGCTCGAGTCCGAACTTGCGCGAGAGATAGCCGAACTCGCGCTTCAGACTGAGGAAATAGGCGTCGCCCTCAGCCGCCTCGCGCGTCTGCGGCGTCATCTGCGTCTCGTCGAGCAGTCCCGCCATGCCCATGAACATCGCCTCCACCTGAAACGGGTCGTCGCGGTGGTGGGCAATCTGCATCAGTGGCAGGCGTTCAGCCCATTGTCCGAACGCCTCGCTGTTGACGCCGAAGCCGAAGCTGCGAGCCATCGTGGCGAAGAACGCCGCCTCCCATGAGCCTTCGAACAGCTCCACGCGGCGGCGTATAGCCTCCGTCTTCTCGTTGAGCCGTTCGGCGAGAAGTGCGCTCAGCCACGTGCGCTTCTTTATCGAGTCGAGCGGCAGCACGGCGTCGCGGCACGGCGGATAGCGGTCGAAGGCAAGCAGACGACGATAGTTGGTGAGCACGTGCTGCGGCACCTCGAGCTGCACCTGCGGCAGGTGGTCGCCACGTTCCGTCACGACATCGGCATCCACCACCGCCGCCACGTGCAAGACCACGTTGTTGTACGCCGCGTCGGTGTCGTGACCATGCAGAAACCAGTCGGCAGAGCGCTCGTGAATCTCCACATTGCCCACCCACATCACGCCGTCGATGCGCACCTTAGCGTTGAAGAAGTCGGGTCCGGCGTGCATGTTATGCAGTCCGGGGTCTATCACCTCCACGCTGCGTCCGTCGGTAGTTTGCAGTTCGGCGAGCGGCAGAATACGATGCTTCCATATATAGTGCAGTAGCTTTTCCATAGACATTCGGATTTTAACGACCTCAAAGTTACGTTTTTTTTCACATTGAAAGTGGTTTTTATATTCAAAAAATCAGTAATTTTGTAAACAGAACCAATTAACTATATAAAGAAATGAAACGCTATCTATTATCAGCCGCTGCGCTCTGCTTCGCAATGGCAATGAGCGCACAGTCGCTCTTCGTGGGATCATACAACATACGCTACCATAATTCGGACGACGACCGCAACGGCAACGTGTGGAAGACACGCTGCAAGGTGATCTGCGACCAGGTGAACTTCGAGAGTCCCGACATCTTCGGCGCGCAGGAAGTGCTGCATGCGCAGCTCGGCGACCTGCTCGGCGCGCTCGACGGCTACGACTATATCGGCGTGGGCCGCGACAACGGCAAGACAAAGGGCGAATACGCCGCCATATTCTATAAGAAAGACCGCGTGAAGCTGCTCAATAAGGGCAACTTCTGGCTGAACGAAACGCCCGACAAGCCGAAGCTTGGCTGGGACGCTGCGTGCATACGCATCTGCTCGTGGGGCGAGTTTGAGCAGGCAGAGACCGGTTTCCGCTTCTACTACTTCAACCTGCACATGGATCATGTGGGCGTAGTGGCGCGCCGCGAGGCAGCAAAGCTCGTCGTGAAGAAGATTGGCGAGATAGCAAAGGGCGCTCCCGTCGTGCTCACCGGCGACTTCAACGTCGATCAGAACGACGAGATATACCGCATCTTCACATCGTCGGGCATACTCAACGACTCGTATACGCACGCTCGTCTGCGCTTCGCCGAGAACGGCACGTTCAACGACTACAAGCCGTACATGAAGACACAGTCGCGCATCGACCATGTGTTCGTTTCGCCCGAGTTCAATGTCGACCGCTACGGCATGCTCACCAACATGTACTGGACCGACGACGCTCAGACCGAAGCTCAGAACAGTAACCAGGCGCCCAGCGAGCTGGAGTTCCGCAAGATGACTCTCCGCACACCAAGCGACCACTATCCAGTGTTTGTAAGAATCAATTATAAGAAGTAGGTTGAGGTGTTGAGATGTTGAGATGTTGAGAAAAGATGGTGAGATGTTGAGGTGTTGTTGTGTTGAGATATGCACTAATGTCAACATCTCACCATCACACCACAACAACATCAACTCACAACACCACACCATCTCAACACCTCACCACCTCACCATCTCAACATCATTATAACATGACCAACATTCATCCAGTAGGCGTCAACGATCGCCACAAAACACTCTTTGAGGGTCTCTGGCCCTTGCCGTTCGGCGTAAGCTACAACGCCTATATTATCGACGACGAGAAGGTAGCGCTCGTAGACACAGTAGAAGTAGACTTCTTCTCGCAGTTCATAGACAACGTGCGCCGCGTCATTGGCGACCGTCCTATCGACTACATCATCGTCAACCACATGGAGCCCGACCACAGCGGCTCGCTCGCACTCATCAAGAAGTATTATCCCGACGCAAAGATCGTGGGCAACAAGAAGACGTTCGACATGATGCGCGGCTACTACAACGTGGGCAACGAGGAAGACGAAATTGTAGAAGTGAAGAACGGCGACACGCTCTCGCTCGGCACACACCAGCTGGCGTTCACCATGATACCTATGGTTCACTGGCCCGAGACGATGGTTACGCTCGACGTCACAGAGCACGTGCTCTTCTCGGGCGACGCCTTCGGATGCTTCGGCGCACTGAACGGCGCATTCGTAGACAGCGAGATGAACTGCGACGTTTATTGGAACGAGATGCAGCGCTACTACTCGAACATCGTGGGCAAGTATGGCGTGCCCGTGCAGCAGGCGCTGAAGAAACTCGCCGGCGTGCGGATCGACTATATCTGCCCTACACACGGACCGATATGGCATGAGCACATCGCACGCGTCATCGGCGAGTACGACCGCATGAGCCGCTACGCTACAGAGCCGGGACTCGTCATATGCTATGGCTCGATGTACGGCAACACAGAGCGTGCTGCCGAGAAGATAGCCAGCGCAGCAAGCCGTGCCGGCGTGAAGAACATCGTGCTGCACGACGTATCGCGCGAGAACCACTCGTTCATACTCAGCGACATCTTCAAGTACAGCGGTCTCATCCTCGGTGCACCTACATATAACAACGGTATCTATCCGGGAATGGAGATGCTACTCTCCGAGCTCGCCGGACGCGGCATCAAGAACCACTACCTCGGCATCTTCGGCTCGTTCACATGGGCAGGTCAGGCTGTGAAGAAGATTACGGAGTGGAACGAAACACGCATGAAGTTTGAGCTTGTAGGCACACCGGTCGAGATAAAGCAGAGCCTCAGCGCTGAGACCGAAGCGGCTTGCGAAGCACTCGGCAAGGCAATGGCTGAGCGACTGCTATCGATTTAGCATTTTATATATGTATATAAACAGACAAACGCCCGTACAAAAACACGGGCGTTTGTCTGTTTATTGCTTGTATGTTGTGATTGCTCTACCAAAATCAATCGGGTTTCGCATTCAATAATGTTATCGTGTTCGTAAATTCTGTCACTAAATCAATGAATTTAGGATTGTCTCTGCGAATAATCAGTGCTGCATAGTTTTCATTATCTTCTTCGTCGTAAACGACTTGTGGTAAAAAGAGGAACTCATCGTGTTCTGCATAAATACCGAACCAAAAGTGAAACAAGCGGCTTCTCATCTTTTGCATACCATCACCCGTTTCACAAATATAAAGGAGTGCAGCTTCATTCTTGTTGAAGAACTCTTCAATAATAGCTAATACAGTAGTTCGTACCTTGTTGTCGCGAGGTGATTTCTTTCCTTCATAGTTGGTTAAAGCAAACTGATACGACTCGCCACTTTGCAATAGATCGTTTTCTTCAAAAGCCACACTGAAGCCAACCTGATAGTCACTGACGAACTTATATAGTCCGGTCGTGTTATCAAGTTGTACTTGGTATGGCGCAACGGCATTGATTTTGTCTAAGGATAATTCTACCATTACAATACATTGAATGTTATGGGATCTTCCCCAGTTCGCGCCTTGTAGTCTTCATAAAGCATTTTGCGCATCTTTTCGACCATAGCTTTTTTCTGTTCTTTGGCAGAATTCCAGCGTCGCAATGCTTCTGCTTTTGTGATTTTCTCCATGTTGACAGTTTTAATTGTATAGTATCATTTGCAAAAATACGTTTTTATTTCTATTATTTCAAGTCTTTAGCTTAATCTTTTCATTCTTTAGTAACTTTTGATAAGTTACGCTGCATCTCAACAATAAAAATGAATGAATTCATTTTGTATTGTCTTCGATTTAGATAAAATCCTCACGCTCACAAATGTAAATAAATTTCCATTTGCTTCGCTTAATCGGATTTTTGCAGTAACTTTGTACCCGAATTCAGGATTTATATTTTACGGGAAGCTGCCCTAATGTCTTCAATCAATTTCTTATTCGCTAAAGATACGACGTTGTGACATGGCTGGGGAAGACACCGAGCAGCTACAGATTAGAGTTAAGTCCACCCCTTTTTAGTATTAAGCAGCTTTGCGAAGCCTCTGGCTTGCAAGCTTTAAAGAAACAACATTTTTACATTGAAGACATTTGAAGAATTGGGCGTAAGCGAAGATATTCGCCGCGCCATCGAGGAACTCGGCTTCGAACATCCGATGCCGGTTCAGGAAGAAGTTATACCGTTTTTGTTGGGTAATGGTAACGACGTAATTGCGCTCGCGCAGACCGGAACGGGCAAGACTGCCGCTTTCGGCATTCCGTTGCTGCAGCGCACCGACCCAACAGACCGCACTACGCAGGCTATCGTCATCTCGCCCACACGCGAACTTTGCCTACAGATAGCCGACGACCTGAAGTCGTTCTCAAAGTATATTAAAGGAATCAACATTGTAGCAGTATACGGCGGTACGTCTATCGTCGACCAGATGCGCGCGCTGAAGCACGGCGCGCAGATTATCGTGGCTACACCGGGTCGCCTTATCGACCTTATGCACCGCGGAGCAGCCAAGCTCGACGCCGTGCAGAACGTTGTGCTCGACGAGGCTGACGAGATGCTCAACATGGGCTTCTCTGACAGCATCAACGAGATATTCGACAACGTGCCTGCCGACCGCAACACGCTGCTCTTCTCGGCTACGATGAGCAAGGAGATTGAGAAGATTGCGCTCAACTATCTGCACGACCACAAGGAGATTGTGGTGGGTTCGCGCAATGAGGGCGCTGAGAATGTCAACCATATCTACTATATGGTGAACGCGAAGGACAAGTACCTCGCGCTGAAGCGCATCGTCGACTTCTATCCGCGCATCTACGGCATCGTGTTCTGCCGCACCAAGGCTGAGACGCAGGAGGTGGCTGACAAGCTCATACGCGACGGATACAACGCCGAACCGCTGCACGGCGACCTCTCGCAGCAGCAGCGCGACATCACTATGCAGAAGTTCCGCCAGCACATCACGCAGCTGCTCGTGGCTACAGACGTGGCTGCGCGCGGTCTGGACGTGGACGACCTCACGCACGTCATCAACTATGGTATGCCGGGCGACACTGAGAGTTACACTCACCGCTCTGGTCGTACGGGTCGTGCGGGCAAGAAGGGCACTTCTATCTCTATCATCCACACCAAGGAGCGCGGACGTGTTCGCGAGGTGGAGCGCGTTATAGGCAAGGAGTTCGTTGACGGCACGCTGCCTACACCGCAGGAGATTTGCTCTAAGCAGCTTTTCAAGGCCATCGACGAGATAGAGAAGGTGGATGTGGACGACGAACAGATTGCTCCGTTCATGGAGGACATCAACCGCCACTTCGAGTACTTCGACAAGGAGGATATCCTGAAGAAGATAGTTTCGCTGGAGTTCGGCAAGTTCCTGAAGTACTACGCCAACGCGCCGGAGATTGTGAAGCCCTCTACCACACGCGACCGCAAGGAGCGCGGCGAGGGCCGCGACGGCAGAAAGCGCGAGAAGCGTGCGCCGGAGGCTGGCTATCGCCGTCTGTTCATCAATCTGGGAAAAGACGACGGATTCTATCCTGGTGAGGTGATGCAGTTTATCAACCGCAATGTGCATGGCCGCCAGGATGTGGGACATATCGATCTGCTTGCACGCATTTCGTATATCGAAGTGCCGGAGCAGGACGCCGAGAAGGTGATGCGCGCGCTGAACGGAGCTACATACCGCAACCGCACCGTGCGCTGCAACGACGCCGATGACACGGCTGCTGCTTCAAGTGGCGACGGAAAGCGTGGCTCGCGCCGTTCTTCCGACCGCGACGGTGGTCGTACATCGCGCCGCAAGGATGCTGCCAACGACGCCAATCCGTACGAGAAGCGCTCTAAGCGCCGCAACGAGATGGAGGGTCGCAACCGTTCGCAGCGTGGTCAGCGCGGAGGTTCGCGCTACGAGAGCGGACGTCAGGACGACTGGCGACAGTTCATTAACAACCCCGACATTCAGCTCAAAGGCGAGGAGCCAGACTTCTCGGAAGAAGGATGGGCACGACGCAAGCCGAGAAAGAAGAAGTAAAGAATAAGGCTGTCTGCTGCAAAAGCGGACAGCCTTTTTTGTGTAAAAGAGGGTATATTAAAACGACGAAATACAGCAAATGGAATAGCTAATAATTCTAATCGTAGGAGGCTACGGCATTCTTGCCGTGGCCATTGATTGCAATTGCTTGCAGTGCCTACGGCAGGAATGCCGTAGGCTCCTACAGTTGGCCTTTCGTTGCCGTTTTGTGGCTTTGATATATCCTATTCTTATTTAATATACACGTTCTATTTCCTGAACTTCGCCGAGTGCTCACCAGCTTTCACCACGTACACGCCCTTAGCGAGCGCCGATATGCTTACGGTCTCGCCGCGCCATGCCTCGCGATGGAGCACGCTTCTGCCGCTTGCATCGTAGACATAGAGTGGGGCTGCGATGTTGCTGTCCTCGTCGGAACCGACCACCACGAGGTCGTCTTCGCCCAGTTCGATACGCGCCAATTTGTTCATATCGTACGACTTCTGTCCGTTCTGCGTCACCACCGTCACCACATCGTCGGCGTGCGTGCCGAGAGCCGTGACGAGCAGAGCGAGTATAGCAATTATTCTTGTTCTCATAATGTATCCTTTCTCTTATTGTTTGTGATGGAGTGGGGGCATCAGCGTGCCTGAAGCGTCAGACCCTTCAGATTGATGTAGCGTGTGTCGCCGCCCGGAACGGCGCGCAGCAGCTTGTCTTCGTTGCAAGTGAGCTGGCTCTTGTCGGCATTCACGTTGAACACGATGCTCACGCGCTCTGTGCTTCTGCCGTCGGCCGTGCCTGCGAGTACGCCCGAAACGGTTATCTGCTTAGCCGTAGCGTCGTATGTGTACGACGCGGTGCTGGATATAATCTTCTTCGTCTCGTACATATCGCTGGTCAGCGTCACCTGCACCTTCACAGAGCCTTTCGCCTCCTTGCCCGCATAGTTGTGGTTGAACTGCAGGGCGAACATACCCGTCGACATCGTGTTCGAGTCGTACGTGCCGTTGACTGGCGCTGCGAAGTTCTCGGCGCCGTCCCATTCAGTTGCTGCCGAGGTAGAGTATTTCAGCGTTGTGAGGTCTACGAGGAACGTCATCTCGCTGCCCGTCGTGGGCTTCATCTTCACCACGCCGCCCTCAAACCACTTGCCCGAGACGCCGTACGTGCGGCGTCCCCACACGTCGGCGCTGTACGCGTCGTCGTAAGAGAATCGGTTTGTGGCGTCGTTGAACGTGTAGCATCCGCCGAAAGTCTTCTCTCCGCTCACCGTAGCGTGGAACGACGAGTTGGCGGCGAGGTTGAGGCTGAACGTAGGCTCTGCGCTCTGCAGCACGCCGTTTGTGCCGACCGAGATGGGGAAGCCCTTATAGTTGCCCACGAAGGCACGACCTGCGAACGTCGTCTTCTCCGTGCCCACGGTCTCTATGGTTATCGGCTCCGCCGGCATGATGCAGAGCCAGCACGTGCCGAAGTCCTTGTCGTCGGTGACGTACTCGTAGGGCACGTCGTCGCTCGCGTTGTACATCACGATGGTTGTGCCCTTGCCCTACTTCAGCGTGATAGGCAGGTAGAACTGCTGTGTGCCGTCGAACGTGATGAAGTCGACGTCCGAAGCGGGAAATGTGGCTACAACTTTCTTGCCTTTCACAAGATACAACTGACGGGTGCTTTGTGCTTGTGCGAGTCCTACGGCAGATGCCAGCAGACCCAGTGCGATTAACCTGTGTTTCATTACGATGGTTTTTTTAATGGTTATGCCACGTTCTGTTAGTCTAACAGCGTGGCTTGTGACAAATGTACAAAGAGTTGGCGAAACGGCAAACAAATATCAATGAAATGTTGGCTTTTAACTATTGCTTGTCCGGTAAGCTTTTCTCTCCGTTTCCGTCCGCCGTCTGATCGGATTCCGTCCGCCGCCCGATCGGATTCCGTCCGCCGCCCGATTGGATTCCGTCCGCCGTCCGATCGGATTCCGTTCGGGTGACGATGACTTTTCGTGAGGTTTTACTGCGAAAATATAAAAGACTATTGCTGTCTGTTTTACCGAATAGCAATAGTCTTTAACGTATAAACTGTAGTATTTGTAGTGATGAAAAGCACAGACTTGGTGCGTAGAAACGAACAACGGATTAATCGGATTAAGCGGATTCTTTACTCAATGAAGAAAATCCGTTCAATCCGGTTAATCCGTTGTTTAGTGTAATATTTTAAGCTCGGTTAATCCGTTGTTTAGTATATAATATTCTAAGCTCGGTTGATCCGTTGTTTAGTGTAATATTTTAAGCTCGGTTAATCCGAAGTAAAACATTATTGTTAAAAGCGGTTCAACCTGCTTGTTCTGTACGAATTAAGCCAGCTTCTTCTCCAAATGCTCGCGGATGGCAGCGATGAAGCCTGCAGAGTTCTTTGTCTGCGGAGTAACGCCTTCCATAAGACCTGCGAGGTCCTTCGTTACGATACCCTCGTTGAGAGTGTCGAAGCAAGCAGCCTCGAGAGCGTCAGCGTAGCGTACGAGTTCGGGCAGGTTGTCCATCTCGCCGCGCTTGCGCAGAGCGCCGCTCCAAGCGAAGATAGTAGCCATCGGGTTGGTAGATGTCTCTTCGCCCTTCAGATACTTGTAGTAGTGGCGTGTAACGGTGCCGTGAGCAGCCTCGTACTCGTACTTGCCGTCAGGCGAAACGAGCACGGAAGTCATCATTGCCAACGAGCCGAACGCTGTAGAAACCATGTCGGACATAACGTCGCCGTCGTAGTTCTTGCAAGCCCAGATAAAGCCGCCCTTAGAGCGGATGACGCGTGCTACAGCGTCGTCGATGAGAGTGTAGAAGAACTCCAAACCGCGCTTCTCGAACTCCTCCTTGTACTCCTCGAATACCTCGTAGAAGATAATCTTGAACTGTGCGTCGTACTTCTTAGAGATGGTGTCCTTTGTAGAGAACCAGAGGCTCTGGTTGGTGTCGAGCGCGAACTTGAAGCAAGAGTGTGCGAACGAACGAATCGACTTGTCGGTGTTGTGCATTGCCTGAAGCACGCCGGCGCCCTTGAATGTGTGAACCACAACCTCCTCGTGCTTGCCGCTCTCGCCGTCGAAGACGAGCTTAGCTACGCCCGGCTCGTCGGCACGGATCTCAACGCTCTTGTAAACGTCGCCGTAAGCGTGACGAGCGATGGTGATAGGCTTCTCCCAGTTCTTCACTGCAGGATGGATGCTCGGGATAGTGATAGGTGTGCGGAATACGGTGCCGTCGAGGATAGAGCGGATAGTGCCGTTCGGGCTCTTCCACATCTGGTGCAGCTTGTACTCGTCCATGCGCTGGTGGTTAGGTGTGATGGTAGCACACTTAACGGCTACGCCCAGACGCTTTGTAGCCTCGGCTGCGTCCTTTGTTATCTGGTCGCCGGTCTCGTCGCGCTTAACGAGTCCCAAGTCGTAATACTCTGTCTTGAGGTCAACGAACGGAAGGATAAGCTCATCCTTGATCATCTGCCACAAAATACGGGTCATCTCGTCGCCATCCATCTCTACGAGTGGAGTGGTCATCTGAATTTTTTCGGTCATAGTTATTTGGATTTAAGAATTTTGAGTTTTGAATTGTTGCCATTGGCAATTTTGAGTTTTGAATTGTTGCCATTGGCAATTTTGAGTTTTGAGTTTTGAATTTTGAATTGTCGGTTACGCCTATGAGGAGTTGTTCAATGTTGAATTTGTAATTCACAACTCAACAACTCAAAATGCGCGAAGCGCACAATTCAAAACTCAAAACTCAAAATTCAACATTTAGAGCTTGTTCTTATAATAGTTCATCAAGCAGCCGTCTGCCAGAATCTGACGCTCGTCGGTGGTGAGGTTCTGGAAGAAGAGGTGGATAGGCTTAACGCCGTCGCGAGCGATAACCTGCGCGTCGATCTCCTCCTTACCTGCGAGGATGGCCTCGCGTATGCCCGGCACGAAGAGCTTGTCGCCCGGTTCGAAGTTGAACTCAACGTCCTTGGCGATTGTGAACGGCACGATACCCCAGTTGATACAGTTAGAACGGTAGCGCTTTGTAGCGTACTCGTAGCAAACGTTAGCGTCGCCGCCGAGCACCTTCTGGCAAGAAGCAGCCTGCTCGCGAGCCGAGCCGTCGCCAGGACGATTGGCGAATACGCATGAGCCGAACGATGTCTCCTCAGCCTTTGCGCCCACCTTGGCGAGAGCCTCTGCGATGTTTGCGCTCACCTCACCTGCACGGCGTGCGAGGTCCTGCTTCTGAATCTCCTTGCTCAGGCCAACGTACTCAGGCACGCGGCGAGAGAGGGCGAACTCAGAAAGCTTCAACGGGTTAGAACGGTAAGAACTTGTCTCGCCAGACGGGATAAGCTCGTCGGTAGTTGTAACCGGGTCGTGGATAACAGCTGCCAACTCGAGCAGCATGTTCTCCTGCATCGGATACATTGTAGGCCAGTCCTTGATGTTCGGACCGTAGCGGAGCTCTGTCTCAGGACGCGGTCTGCCGTAGCCGTTGTATACGCGACACTTGTATATCTTGTCGTCGTAAGCGTATGGCTTGTGAGTGTTCTCGTACTCTACGTCTGTCGCAGCCGTAATCACGCCGCCGTTGGCTGCTGTAGCAGCGATAGAGCGTGCGTCCATGAGCGCAACGAGAGAGAGCTGACCCTGACCAGGCTTAGAACCCTCGCGGTTGGGGAAGTTGCGTGTGGTGTGGCGGATAGACAGACCGTTGTTAGACGGAACGTCGCCTGCGCCGAAGCACGGACCGCAGAATGCCGGCTTCATCACAACGCCCGCCTCGATGAGGTCGGCTGTGATGCCTTCGCGTGTTACAGCCATTGATACCGGTGTCGACTGCGGATAAGCCGAAGCCGTGAAGTAGTCGTTGCCGATGCTCTTGCCCTTAAGGATAGCGCCAGCCTCTGCGAGGTTGTCGTATGTACCGCCCGAGCAGCCTGCAATGATACCCTGGTCGGCGTATACCTTACCGTCAACAATCTTGTCGACGAGGTGCACGTCTACCTTGTCGCCGAAACGCTTCTTCGCGTCTTCCTCGATGCGTGTGAGGATGCCCACCGGGTCGGCCTGAAGTTCGTGGATAGTAACTGCGTTCGACGGGTGGAACGGCAGAGCGATCATCGCCTCCTGAGAAGAGAGGTCAATGCGAATCATCATATCGTAGTAAGCTACGTCGCCCGGCTTCAGTTCCTTGAAGTCCTGCGAACGCTCGTGTATATCGTAATGGTGCTTCACCTCTTCGTCTGTGACCCAGATAGAGCTCAAGCAAGTGGTCTCGGTAGTCATGATGTCGATACCGTTACGGAAGTCGATAGGCAACTCTTTAACGCCAGGACCAGCGAACTCGAGCACCTTGTTCTTCACAGCGCCGCTCTCGAATGTAGCCTTAACGAGAGAGATAGCCACGTCGTGCGGACCTACGCCCTTCTTGGGCTTGCCCTCGAGCCATACGAGCACCACTTCCGGTGCGTTGATGTCCCATGTGTTCTTGAGCAGCTGCTTCACGAGCTCGCCGCCGCCTTCGCCAACGCCCATGTTACCGAGCGAACCGTAGCGTGTGTGAGAGTCGGAACCGAGAATCATGTTGCCGCACTTCACCATCATCTCGCGAGCATACTGGTGGATGACAGCCTGGTTGGCAGGAACGTAGATGCCGCCGTACTTCTTAGCTGCTGACAGACCGAATACGTGGTCGTCCTCATTGATAGTGCCGCCTACTGCGCAGAGCGAGTTGTGGCAGTTTGTCATAGCGTAAGGCAACGGGAACTCTTGCAGACCGCTTGCACGTGCTGTCTGAATGATTCCAACATATGTAATATCGTGCGACATCATTGCGTCGAAGCGGATGCGCATCTTCTTTCCCTTCGAGCCGTCCACGTCGTGAGAGCGGAGGATGCCGTAGGTGATAGTGTTCTCGCGAGCTTCGTCGGGTGTCATGCCTTCGTACTTGTCGCAAACTTCGGTACCGTTGAGGAGATAGACTCCGTGATTAATAAGTTCTACCATAATGCCAAGGTTTTAAGTTATTAGTTTGTTTAATTATTAATATTCTTTTGTTGTTAGTATGTTTGTGTACTTCTATCCTTTGTCGTAGGATGTCTGTATTCTTTTATCTTCTTCTTTGTTAGTATGTCTGTATGATTCCGATGAACACGGTGAGCGATAGCATGTCTGCTGCGCCTCCTGGCGAAATGTTCCGCTCGGTGTAGCGGCGGTCCATATCTTTGAGAGCGAGAAGTTCGGCTGATGCGCACTTCTCTTCTATGGCTGATGCGCACTTCTCTTTGTCTTCAGCGGCGTATGCCTCTTCGAAGCTGGCGAGCAAAGCTCTTGCTTCCTGCTTCACTTCTTCTGCCGTGGCGACGTTGGTGCGATAGATTACGTTGGTGTCGTCGAGGTCGCACATGATGCGCAGCAATGTTTTGTGCAGAGCGTGCGCATCGTGGCTCTTTCTGCGTTCGTTGTAGAACGGCAGCCATTCGGCGAACAGTTTTTCGTAGCCTTCGCGGGCGTTGTCGAGCGCTCCTTTTATGGTTGTTGTGCCGTTGGAGAGCTGCTTTGCCTTGCTGCCGTGCGTGCCGCTGGTATCGGGGAAGCTGGCTGCGAGAGCCTTTATTGTGAGCTGGAGTGAGGATAGATATTCTTCTTCTCTTTCCTTTCCTCTTTCTTCCTTGTTAGCTGCTGCTTTTTTCTCCTCGTAGGCTGCTGCTACTACGGCTAAGCCCATTGAGAAGAGGGCGCCTTTATGCGTGTTTACGCCGTTTGTGGCTTCGAGCATAGCCTTTTCGGCTTCTATTCCGGCGTTTCTTATGACTGTGTGAGACGGGAGAGTGTCGGCGAAACCGAGGAATGCGAGGCGCACGAAGTAGGGGTGGAGCGTGTTGATGCTGAGTTGCATCAGCGCATAGTCCATATCGCGGTGCGCTCCGTTATTGTCTTTGTCTACAAGACCGGGCTTCGGCGTGGTGTCGAGCTCAGCCTGCAGCGCTTGTGTAGCGAGGTGTGCTATTATATAAGGTAGGGTGGTGGGCGGCACGAGCTGTCTTATTGTGTTCATGTCGCCTTCTTCCATTGCCTTGCGGACGCGCGATGCGCTTACTGCGTTGCCGTCTTTCTCCAGTCGATTTATCTCGCGAACGTCTTTGAGCGTTTCGTGCATCAGTTGGTTGTAGCGTCGTGTGAGTTGGTCGGTAGGCTCTGTGCCTACGAAACGCACGGTTGCGCCGAGAGTTGGCGCGATATGGCGGCGGAACAGATCGAGGTCGAGCAGCATCTGCGTGTCGGCAGCGTCGTCGAGTCGCTTCAGAAAGTAGGTAGGGAACGTCGCACGACTGATTGCATAGTCGCTGCCGTCGATTACGTTGACGTTCTCGATGTCTGCAACGCCTTGTTCTACCATTGCTTTGCGCTCTGTGTATGCGAAGAGCGAGCAGTCTTCTCTTACTACCATTACGTATAACCGTTCCACTTGCTTGGCGGCTTGCTCTATGAGGTAGCGGTGGCCGAGGGTGAAGGGGTTGCAGTTCATTACAATGCAGCCGGTGGGCTGCATTGTGGTGTTGAGGTGTTGAGGTGGTGAGGTGTTGAGATATGATGTGTTGAGATGTTGAGGTGTTGAGGTGTTGAGATATGAGGTGTTGAGGTGTTGAGGTGTTGTGGTGTTGAGATATGAGGTGTTGAGGTGTTGAGATGTTGAGGTGTTGAGATTTGTTTTTTCTTCCTCTTTACATTCCTTACTATCCTCTTTACACTCCTTATTGTCCTCTTTACACTCCTTATTGTCCTCTTTACACTCCTTATTGTCCTCTTTACACTCTTTGTTGTATTCTTTATACTTTTCTGATTCCTCTTTTATCTTTTTCAGAGCCTCGACCGTATTGCTGATTCCTCCGATGCCGGTCTCCATGAGTATAGCTTCGGGGGCTTCGGCGAGCAGACGGAAGGAGAGACTCTCGAAGAGTTGTCGGTTCTTGGGCTTTGTAAACAGCTTGATGCAGCCGTAGCCCTCCTGGTTGGCGTGCGATATGAGGTGCGAGACGAGCGTGTTGGCTATAGCTTCGCCTTTGTGCGCATCGTCCACTGCAACGCACTTTATTACGTCGTCCTTCAATCCGCCACCGGCTATCATCTCGCCGTCGTCGTCGAGCACTGCGGCGTAGTAGTTCATGTCGTCGATGCGCAGTGCGTTGCGTTTGAGGAACGCTTCTATGCGTTGGCGCTGACGGGGTGTTGTGGGGTTGAGGGTCTGTATCTCCATAGGTTTAAGTATTAAGATTTGCGGGCTTCGACGTAGCTGTCCACCATTTCGTTGATTTTCGCCCATATCTCTTCTTGCGTGTGCCAGCGCATCCTCATGCAGTAGCGTGCTTCGTGGTCGCAGACGAGACAGCGTCGTGGCTTTTCGCCGATGGCGTCTCTTGAGACGGGCACGCCGTCGGCGTTGATGATGTCGATGTCGAAGAGGCGTCCGAGTGGGTGGGTGTCTTCGATGTTGACGGCTATGCGCTTGGCTTCGAGGAGCGGCATCGGGGTGATGAGGTAGGCTTCGTAGCCGGTTTCGAGGTCGAGCTCGAGGAGGGTAGGGGCTAGGCTTTCTAGGGGGGCTAGGGGGACTGGGTTTTCTAGGGGGGATAGCTCTTTGTTTTCTTTGACGGCGAAAGCTTTGCGCATGGCTTCTACAGCGGCGTGAGCTGCCGTGAGCGACTGCTGATTACGCTTTACGCTTCCTGGCATGACGACAGTAAGGCACACCAGTGTCTTTCCCGAGTGTTCAGCCAGCAGCTTCTGCTGTGTGGCATGGCGTGCGTCGCGGCTCGCCAGAAGTTCGTGGAGCGTAATCATTCTTTGAATTTTGAATTTTGAGTTTTGAGTTTTGAATTGTGCGCTTCGCGCATTTTGAGTTTTGAATTTTTGAATTGTGAACTCAGCATTGAATAATTCAACATCGGCGTAGCCGACAACTCAAAATTCAAAACTCAAAATTCAAAACTTATTCCTTGATGTTCTTGATAACATCCATTACCGATCCGTCGCGGTTCATCACGACGCCTACCACCTTGTCGCCGAACGGCAGCGGTGCCGGGTTGCCGATTACAGAGAGTGCGCGGTCGCGGAGCTCCTCGAGTGTGACGAGCTTCAAGCCGGCAGCCTTCAGGCGTTCAGCTATCTCCGGTCGAGCTGGGTTGACAGCGATGCCGTATTCGGTTACGACCACGTCTACGGTGCGACCCGGAGTGATGAGCGTAGTGACCTCGTTAACGACGCACGGTATTCTGCCGCGGAGCAGCGGGCAGACGATGATAGAGAGAGCCGAGTCTTCTGCTGTGTCGGGGTGTCCGCCGATAGCGCCGCGTATGATGCCGTCGCTACCTACGAGCACGTTCACGTTGAAGTTGACGTCCACCTCAAGTGCCGAGAGTATCACGATGTCGAGATAGTGTGTGGCAGCGCCCTGCTCGTGCATACTTGCGTATTCGCAAGCCGACACCTCCTTGTGCTTCGGGTCGTTCTTGAGCGACTCTGCAGCCACCTTGTCGAACGACTGCACGTCGATGAGGCGCTCGATGAGTCCCTCCTCGTGCATCTTCACCATGTGAGCCGTGATGCCGCCGAGGGCGAACGAAGCATTGATGCCCTGGTCTATCATGCTCTGGCGTATATACTTCACGGCAGCGAGCGAAGCGCCGCCCGAACCGGTCTGTATAGAGAAGCCGTTCTTGAAGTAGCCACTGTTCACAATCACCTTCGCAGCCTGCTGAGCGAGCAGTATGTCGCGCGGGTTCTTAGTGTCGCGGATGGCTCCCGAAGCAATCTTCGATGAGTCGCCTACCGACTCAACCTCCACAACGTAGTCGACGTCGTGCTCCGAGATAGAGTTCGGAGTGTTAGGATAAGGCACGAGGTCGTCGGTGAGGATTACCACCTTGTCGGCGTAGTGAGCGTCGGGCAGCGCGTAACCGAGCGAACCGCAGATGCTCTTGGCGTTCTCCGAGCGCGAGTAGCCGCAGGCGTTGCCGAGCGGGTCGGAAGAAGAAGCGCCGAGGAACGCCACGTCGATGTGCAACTCGCCCGAGGCGATAGCCTCGCCGCGTCCGCCGTGCGAGCGGAACACCACCGGCTTCTCCATCAGTCCGTGCGAAATCTCCTTAGCCAGTTCGCCGCGCAGACCCGATGTCGAAATCTCTGTTATCACGCCGTTGCGAATGTGCTCGATGAGCGGTTCGTGCACGTCCTGCAAGCTCGAAGCCGCGAGGTGCAGACCCTTGAATCCCATCTCTGCGAGCTTAGCCACAACCATGTTCACCACCTTGTCTCCACCGCGGAAGTGGTGGTGGAACGATATTGTCATGCCGTCCTTCAGTCCCGAGTGGCGTATAGCCTCCTCGAGCGTCATGAGTTTGGGGCTTTTCTGCTGCAGTTCGAGGCGCGGCGTGATGTCCTTGTGTGCCTCTACATTATTATATACGCTCTTTCCCATAGCCTGAGCCACCTGCTCGGCGAGGGTATGTCTTTCGTTCAGTGTGCTCATGCTATGTCCTCCTGTTTAATTACGCCCGAAGCCAGTGCCAAGTCGATGACGCGCTGTGCGCGTATCACCACTGGTCGGTCAACCATTTTACCGTTCACGGCGATAACGCCCGAACCCTTCTTCTCAGCCTCCTTGATGGCAGCGATAACGGCGAGCGCCTTGTCGATAGCCTTCTGAGTCGGCGTGAACACCTCGTTGATGATTTCTATCTGGCGCGGGTTGATGATCGACTTACCGTCGAAGCCCAACTGATGAATCAGCTCCACCTCCTTGCGGAATGTCTCCATATCGTTGAGGTTAGAGTAGACGGTGTCGAGCGCGTCGATGCCTGCAGCGCGTGCAGCCACCACGATAGTCTGGCGTGCCATGAGCAGCTCCATGCCCTCGGGCGAGCGCTGTGTCTTCAGGTTGGCGCAGTAGTCCTCCGCACCGAGCGCTATGCCCATCATGCGCTTAGAAGCGGTAGCGATGGCGTAGGCGTTCACCACGCCGAGCGTGCTCTCGAGCGCAGCCATTATCTGCGTGCGACCCACGCAGCCCAGCTCCTGCTCCACCTTCTCTATCTCGCGCTCCACCTCGATCACCTCCTCGGCGGTCTCGGTCTTAGGCATACGGATGACGTCGACGCCAGCCTTAACGACAGCCTCGATATCCTTCTTGCCGTACGGAGTGTTGAGCGGGTTGATGCGCACCACCATTTCCGTCGTGCCATAGTCGATGGTCTTCAATGCGTTGTAGACGAGCAGGCGTGCCGCGTCTTTCTCTGCCATTGTAACAGAGTCCTCAAGGTCGAGCATTATTGAGTCGGGATGATATACATATGCATCCTGCATCATGCCGGGGTTGTTTCCCGGCACGAACATCATAGTTCTTCTTAGTCGTTTCATAGGTCAAAAAGTTTTTTGGGGGGTTAGTCTTTCCACACGTCTTTGCCCGTAGCTCTTACGGCAGCCGCAGTGACGCGTGCGCGGATAGTGCAGTCGAGCGCACCCTTGTCAGTGGCGTGCACCTCGGCACGGGTGATACCGAGTCCTTCGAGCGTCTCAGCTATCACCTTGCGTATCTGGTCGCCGAACTGGTAGGCAACCGAACTCTGCAAATCGATGTTCAGTCCCTCTTTCTCGCAAGGGGCAATCTGAATCATGATGTCGCCGGACTCCATTGTTCCGGCAGTAGCTTGTTTAAGTTCCATAGGTATAGTATTTAAAAGTTTGTGGTCTTTAGATTCTTTGAGAGGTATGGGTTCGGCGTCATGTGCTCCGACGGGCGCCAGCGTGCCTTGCGGGCGTCAGCACGTGCATCGCTTTAACTTGCTTTGCTTGCTTCATGGGCGTCAGCGTGCGTGGAGAAGATGCGGTTGGGAGTGGTGTGAGTAGAAACGTAATAAAACAAAAATTGCGTAAATACAACAACACTTCCTTTCGTCTTTACACCGAAGAGAACCGAGTTATACTTACGCTCGCGCGAGCAGTATATAAGGGTAATAATGTCTGTGTCCGCACAAAACACGCTCTGCGTGCGGATTTCTATTTCGCGGGGTAAAGGTACGCATTAATTGTGAAACGAGCAAGCATTTTGCGAGGATTTTTTTGCTGGGGCACCCCCTTTGGGTGATTGCCGCGTACTGGTAACGCTGTTACCGCATACTGGTAATGTCGTTACCGCGTACATGTAACAGTGTTACCAGTACGCGGTAACATTATAAAGCGAAATGTCGGGTAGCGCAACTCTTAGTCTGTTGATGCGCATTTCTCAGGGGGTGCAGCAGTCTCCGCTGCACCAACATTCTCCGCCAATTTGTCCTTTGCTGCTGACTATCTGTCGCCGAAACTGCCAATTTCGCTTACGATTTATCGGAGGAAACAGCGAAACGGTTTTGGCACGTAAGTTGCAGTATACTTAGTGCAAGCCGATGGGCGGAAGCCCGAAGGCAAGCAAACGATAAACGTAAGATTAAAATATAAATAGGAGGTATTTGATATGTTACCAGTAATGAGAAATACTTGGATGCCAGAAGTTTTCAACGACTTTTTTGATACTGACTTTATGCCGCGTACAAACGCAACCGCCCCGGCAATCAACGTTAAGGAAACAGAACACGACTATACTGTAGAGCTTGCTGCAGCAGGAATGAAGAAGGACGACTTCAACATCAACATCGACGCTGACGGCAACCTGCACATCAAGATGGAGAAGAAGAACGAGAAGAAGGAAGAGGAGAAGAAGGAGCACTATCTGCGCCGCGAGTTCTCTTACACCAAGTTCGAGCAGACATTGCTCTTGCCTGACGATGTCGACAAGGAGAAGATTGCTGCCAACGTGAGCGACGGTGTGCTTACAATCGATCTTCCGAAGGTGGAGCAGAACGTGCAGAAGGCAGCTCGCCAGATTGAGGTGAAATAATCCTCGCGAGGCACGCCCCGACGGCACAACAGCTTCGCAGCCCGACGCCGTCAGGCACGCTCAGCAGTTGATTTTGGTTAGTATTAGATGATATAAATTGTTGTTGAGAAAATTGTTGATTAGGTTTAAGTGAGAAAGCCCTGCCTCGCACGAATGCGAAGCAGGGCTTTCTTTGTTATTGATAATTGAGAATTGAAAGTTGAGAATTGAGAGTTGAGAGTTATGATTACCTTGAGAGCTTCAAGAGAGCGCAAACTATAGTGCATATCATAACTCTCAACTCTCAACTAAACCAACTCTCAATTCTCAACTCTCAACTAAACCAACTCTCAATTCTAAATTCTCAACTCTCAACTAAGTAAATTCTCACCAGAATTTACTTATACTCATGTACCGGCAGTTCGCCGTTGAGTGCTCCGAGCGCGTTGAACGCCAGCGACTCCATCTCGCCTTCGCCCGGCAGCACTACGACCGGAGCGAGGAAGCCCACCTGCTTCTTTATCTCCTCAACGCAGTACTTGCTGTATGCGATGCCGCCAGTGAGGATGATGGCATCCGCCTTGCCCCAGAGTGCAACCGCCATGGCGCCTATCTGCTTCGACACAGTGTAGAGCATAGCCTCGAGCACCTCGTGGAACGGCTCCTCGCCAGCCTCAGCGCGGCGCGAGATCTCCTTCATGTCCTTCATGCCCAGCAGCGCCTGGCATCCGCCGTTGCCTGCAAGCATCTTCATTATCTCAGCCTCGGTATGCTTGCCCGAGAAGCAGAGGCGCACGAGCTGGTCGGCAGGCAGCGTTCCGGCACGTTCCGGCGCGATAGGACCCTCGCCGTTGAGCGCATTGTTCACGTCAATCACCTTGCCCTCGTGGTGAGCCGACACACAGATGCCGCCGCCGAGGTGAGCCACTACGAGGTTCATCTCCTCATACTTGCGACCTATGCTGCGCGCATAGCGGCGCGAAGCAGCCTTAGCGTTGAGCGCGTGGAATATCGACTCGCGCTTCATGAACGGCAGACCCGTGTAGCGGGCGCGTGTCATGAACTCGTCTACCACAACCGGGTCGGCCATGTAAGCCGGACAGTGGCACATCTGCGCTATCTCGTCGGCGATGAGCGAACCGAGATTGCACACGTGCTTGTGTTTGGCGTTGATGAGGTCCTGCTTCATCTGCTCGTTGATGGCGTAGACACCACCGTGCAGCGGCTTCAGCAGACCGCCGCGACCTATCACGGCGTCGAACTCCAGAGGTATTCCAGCCTCCTTGAGCAGCTTCAGCACGAAGTTCTTGCGATACTCATACTGCTCGTTAACGGTAGTGAACTGGTCCAGCTCCTCCTGCGGGTGCAGTCCGTCAGATGTCCATACAGCACGTTCGTCTTCATACACAGCCACCTTCGTTGAGGTGCAGCCGGGGTTTATGACAAATATCTTCTTCATAAATGATGTTTGTTGCTTCTTATTTGTTAATCGCCTTCAGGCAGGCAGTTGCTAAAGAGTAGAATTTAGAGTCGGCAGTGTCGGCGCGCGATGTCACCACAACCGGCGCGCTGGTGCCCACGAGCATGCCCGCAACCGTAGCTCCGCCGAAGAGCGTAAGCGTCTTGTAGAACGTGTTGCCTGCCTCGATGTCGGGGAAGATGAGGCAGTTGGCTTTGCCCACAACCGGCGATGCGATGCCCTTGATGGCTCCGCTCTCTGCGTCGCAAGCCGTCTTCACGTCCATCGGACCGCTCATGTCCACCTCGCCGTAGGCTCCCTTTGCGGCGTTAGCCTTCAGCTCCTCGTAGCTCAGCGTGAGCGGGAACTTCTCAGACACCTTCTCGGTGCAGTGGATGAGAGCCACGCGCGGACGGTCGCCGCCCGTGATGCTGCGGTAGGTGGCGGTGATGTAGTGCGCCAGAGCGTCAAACTGCTCCGTAGTGGGGTAGGGAATAACGGCAGCGTCGGTGAAGAAGAGCAAGTGGTTGAGGCTCGGCACGTCAGCCACGGCGATATGTGTCAGCACGCTGCCCTTGATGAGGATGCCCTCCTCCTTGTTGAGCACGGCGCGCAGGAGGTTGTCGGTGTTCAGCGAACCCTTCATAAGCACGTCGGCGCGGCCTTCGCGCACCTCTTTCACGGCATGACGCGCCGCATCGTCGTCGTCGTCGGCTACGATGAGGGTCACCTTGTCTGGATAGTCGGCAGCCAGACGGCGAGCGATGTCAGCCTTAGCTGCGTTAGCCACAAGGATGAAGCGTGCGAACTGCTCCGCAATGCTTCGTTCGATAACTTCTTCTGTGTGAGAGTCGGCAGGAGATGCCACGGCAACCGTCACTACCTGCGCAGCTTGGCGCAGACGTTCGGGTAGGATTTTAAAGTCAACGATAGGTTCCATACTTATTTATAGGGTATTATGTTTAGAGTTGCGCATTTTGTTGCTATCTGTGCAACTTTTGCAAAGGTACAGTAAGTTTGTTATACTGCAAAGAAAAATGGGAAAATTTATTCTCAATCGCAGGAATGTGGAACTTTAATCAGTGAAATATAGTAACTTTGCAGTCAAATATACCAAGATACAGTCTATGACAACAGCAGAATTTATACAAGAATATCGCGAAAAGGACACCCGTCAGCTCGCCCTTCGGTCGGCACGCTTCCCCGATGTGGACATGCCCTACGCACTCGACCAGATAAAAGGCTGGCAGACAGCGCGCCGCAAGCTCCCCACATGGGCTGCCTGCGACGGCATCGTCTACCCGCCACACCTCTCTATGGAGCAGTGCTCGTCGGAGCCGACGGCGCAGTATAAGCTCAATCTGGCGATGGAGTGGAGTTGTCGAATTGAGAGTTCAGAGTTCAGAGTTGAGAGTTCGGCGATGGAAGTTGAGAGTTCAGAGTTGAGAGTTGAGAGTTCGGAGAGGGAAGTTGAGAGTTCAGAGTTCAGAGTTGAGAGTTCGGAGAGGGAAGTTGAGAGTTCAGAGTTCAGAGTTGAGAATTCGGAGGGAGAAGTTAATAATTTTTCTTCTGGGCAGCCTGCAACTCTCAACTCTCAACTCTCAACTCTCAACCCCCAACCTGCAACTCTCAACTCTCAACTTTCAACTCTCAACTGTCATGCGTCCAGCATGACCGACCTGACTGGCGGTTTCGGCGTCGACTTCTCGTTCACCTCCTGCGCTTTCGCCTCAGCCACATACGTAGAGCGCAACGCGCAGCTCTGCCACATGGTGGAGCACAACCTGCCGTTGCTCGGCATCGACAACGCAAAGGTGGTCTGCGCCGACGCCGTCGACTATCTCTCTACGCTCGATATGCAGACAATGATATTCCTCGACCCTGCGCGCCGCGACCAGCACGGCGCCAAGACCGTCATGCTTGCCGACTGCACGCCCGACGTCGTGCAGCTACTGCCGCAGCTTCTCAAGAAGTCGCGCTTCACGATGCTCAAGCTCTCGCCCATGCTCGACTGGCACAAGGCTGTAGAAGACCTGCAGGGCACGGTACGCGAGGTGCATATCGTGTCGGTGGGCGGCGAGTGCAAAGAGCTGCTGCTCGTGCTGTCTGAAGAGATAGAAAGCGAGCTGAAGGTGTTCTGTGCAGACCTCGAAGCGGGAGGAGGCTCTGGGGAGGCTGGTCTTTCTGGCGGTTCTAGTAGTTCTAGCTGTTCTAGCCTTTCTAGTGAACCTAGTTTCCCTAGAACGCCTAGTTCTCCTAGCGCTTCTAGCACGCCTAGCCTTTCTGCTTCTCTCTTCGTCTACGCCCCAGGCTCCTCCTGCCCAGCCCCCAACTCAAAACTCAAAACTCAAAACTCAAAATTCTTGCATGAGCCTAACGCCTCAATTATGAAGGCGGGCTGCTTCGACGAGCTTGCGGCAGCCTACGGCGTGTCGCCCGTCAGCCGCAACAGCCACCTCTTCCTTTCTGCAGAGCCCGTCGACGGCTTCCCTGGCAGGAGCTTCAGCATAGAGCGCGTCACAACGCTCAACAAGCGCGAGCTGCGCCAGGCGCTGGCAGGCATCGAGAAAGCCAATATCGCGACACGCAACTTCCCGCTCTCCGTAGCCGAACTGCGCAAGCGCCTCAAACTCAAAGACGGCGGCGACGTGTATATATTCGCTACAACCACCGCTGAAGACGAACATCTACTGCTGATTTCTCATAAATATCAATAAATATTTAGCATATTTTCGTCTGTTTGAGCAAATTTCCGTACTTTTGCATCCTTAAGGCTTTATTTATAAAGATGTATCCATCGCCCGAAATGACAATCGGGCGACGTATATCAAACAAAAAATGAAAGAATAAATCAATAAAAATGTCAGCAATAGAGATTAAGAAAGTTGAGTCGCGCCGCGACCTTCGCCAGTTCGTTAATTTTCATTACGACCTCTATAAAGGTAATGCTTACGACGTGCCCAACCTCTACTTCGACGAGATGAGGACCTTCAGTAAGGACAAGAATGCAGCCTTCGACTTCTGCGAGGCAGAGTATTTCATGGCGTTCCGCGACGGCAAGATGGTAGGTCGTGTGGCTGCCATCATCAACCACAGCGCCAACAAGAAGTGGGAGCGCGAGTCGGTGCGCTTCGGATGGATCGACTTCGTCGACGACATCGAGGTGTCTACAGCCCTGCTCAAGGCTGTAGAAGACTACGGCAAGCAGAAAGGAATGAAGGAAATCGTTGGTCCGCTCGGATTCACCGACATGGACCCCGAAGGAATGCTCCTCGAAGGCTACGACCAGCTCGGCACTCAGGCTACTGCCTACAACTATCCCTACTATCCTGAGCACATGGACCGCATGGGCGGATGGGAGAAGGACAACGACTACGTCGAGTACAAGCTCTACGTGCCCGAAGAGATGCCCGAGAAGTATGCAACCATCGCGAAGATGATTCAGAAGCGCTACAACCTGCAGGTGAAGAAGTTGAAGCGCAATGAGATATACGGCGAGAACGGATACGGCAAGAAGATATTCAATGTAGTGAACGAGACCTTCAAGGACCTCTATGGCTACTCGAAGCTCACCGACCGACAGATAGAACAGTACGTGAAGATGTATCTGCCCATGGCAGACCTCGACCTCATCACCATCATCGAAGACTGGAACACACCCGACCATAAGGTGGTTGGTGTGGGCATCTCCATACCTTCGCTCGCACACGCCCTGCAGAAGTGCGGCGGAAAGCTCTTCCCCTTCGGCTGGTGGCACATACTGCGCGCGCTGAAGTTCCACAAGACCGACGTCGTAGACCTTCTGCTCGTAGGCATTCTGCCCGAATACCGTCAGAAAGGCGCCAACGCTCTGCTCTTCTACGACCTCATCCCGCGCTACCAGCGCCTCGGCTTCAAGTGGGGAGAGACCCACGTCGAGATGGAGACCAACATGAAGGTTCAGGGACAGTGGCAGTATCTCAACCGCGAGATACACAAGCGCCGCAGATGCTATAAAAAGGACATTTAAATCGGATAGCATCCTTGATGCTGTCACAATCGTTTAGGATGCTATAAGATATAAAGAAATAAAATGGAAGAAAACATTCAACCCACAGTTCAGTATACCGACGACAACATACGCCACCTCTCCGACATGGAGCATGTGCGTACACGTCCTGGTATGTATATCGGTCGCTTGGGCGACGGTCAGTTGCCCGAGGACGGCATCTATGTGCTTCTGAAGGAGGTAATCGACAACTCCATCGACGAGTTCAAGATGAATGCCGGCAAGCGCATAGAGGTAGACATCGACGACCGCCTGCGTGTGTCGGTGCGCGACTATGGTCGCGGCATTCCGCAGGGCAAGCTCGTAGAGGCTGTCAGCGTGCTTAACACCGGCGGCAAGTACGACTCGAAGGCGTTCAAGAAGAGTGTGGGTCTGAACGGCGTTGGCGTGAAGGCGGTGAACGCCCTCTCGGCACATTTCGAGGTGAAGTCGTACCGCGACGGAAAGGTGCGTGCGCTCAAGTTCGAGCGCGGCAACCTCAAGTCGGACATCACCGAGGACTCTGCTGACGAGAACGGCACGTACATCTTCTTCGAACCCGACCCCACACTGTTCGTAGGCTATTCGTTCCACGACGACTTCGTGGAGACAATGCTGCGCAACTACACATATCTCAACTCAGGTCTTGCGATTATGTACAACGGTCGGCGCATCCTCTCGCGCAACGGCTTGGCAGATCTGCTCACTGACACGATGACTACCGACCCGCTCTACCCCATAATACACGTGAAGGGTGAGGACATCGAGATAGCTTTCACGCATACCAACCAGTATGGCGAGGAGTATCACTCGTTCGTGAACGGACAGCACACCACACAAGGCGGCACCCATCAGAGCGCATTCAAGGAGCACATAGCAAGAACCATCAAGGAGTTCTTCGGCAAGAACTACGAGTTCACCGACATACGCAACGGACTCGTGGCTGCCGTGGCGCTGAACGTAGAAGAACCTATGTTCGAGAGCCAGACAAAGATTAAGCTCGGTTCGCTTCAGATGGCGCCGGGCGGAGAAAGCATCAACAAGTACGTGGGCGACTTCGTGAAGCTCGAGGTAGACAACTACCTGCATATACACGCCGATGTTGCGGAGGTGATGCAGCAGAAGATAACCGAGAGCGAACGTGAGCGCAAGGCGATGGCTGGTGTCACCAAATTGGCTCGCGAACGCGCCAAGAAGGCAAACCTCCACAACCGCAAGCTGCGCGACTGTCGCATCCACTACTCCGACGCGAAGAACGACCGCAAGGAAGAGTCTTCTATCTTCATCACCGAGGGCGATTCTGCCAGCGGATCTATCACAAAGAGTCGCGATGTGAACACTCAGGCGGTGTTCTCGCTGCGCGGAAAGCCGCTCAACTCGTACGGCTTGACAAAGAAGGTGGTGTACGAGAACGAAGAGTTCAACCTCCTGCAGGCTGCGCTCGACATTGAGGACGGACTCGATACGCTTAGATATAATAAGGTGATAGTGGCAACCGATGCCGATGTGGACGGTATGCACATACGCCTGCTCATCATCACGTTCTTCCTGCAGTTCTTCCCCGACCTTATCAAGAAAGGACACGTCTATGTGCTGCAGACTCCGCTGTTCCGCGTGCGCAACCGCCGCACCAAGATTAAGAACAAGAATGTTGTGGCAGACGCCGACGCGCGTCTTACGGGCAAGGAGAAGAAGAGCGACTTCATAACCCGCTACTGCTACAGCGAGGACGAGCGCCAGCAGGCGATACGCGACCTCGGTCCCGACCCTGAGATAACACGATTCAAAGGTCTGGGCGAGATTTCGCCAGAAGAATTCGCCCATTTCATAGGTCCCGAGATGCGACTTGAGCAGGTTACGCTGCACAAGACCGACCAGGTGCAGAAGCTCCTCGAATACTACATGGGCAAGAACACCATGGAGCGACAGAACTTCATCATCGACAACCTTGTTGTGGAGGAAGATCTGCCCGAGGAAGACATGGAATAACAAAACAATCAGATTATGAAACGTACCAATAATCACAAACATAACGCATCGCACTCATTCTCGTTAAAGACGGGAGTGGGTGCGTTGGTTTTTCTTTTGCTGTGCGTAGCTACGTTCGCACAGCGCGTCAATCCGCTCAAGAAGCTCCAGATAGCAGAGCTCGCCATCAGCAATCTCTATGTCGATTCGGTAGACGACCAGAAGCTCGTAGAGGACGGCATACGCGGCATGCTTGAGAAGCTCGACCCCCACTCGTCGTACACTACGGCGAAGGAGACAAAGTCGCTTAACGAGCCTCTGCAGGGATCGTTCGACGGCATCGGCGTGCAGTTCAACATGATTTCCGACACGCTGCTCATTATCCAACCCGTACGCAAAGGCCCTTCAGAGAAAGTAGGCATCATTGCCGGCGACCGCATCATCACCGTCAACGACACAACCATATCGGGTGTGAAGATGGAGCGTTCGGAGATAATGCGCCGCCTGCGCGGTCCGCGCTCATCGAAGGTGAAGCTCGGCGTGAAGCGTCGCGGCGTGCCCGACCTGCTCACGTTCACCGTAACACGTGCGAAGATACCCGTACACACACTCGACGCCTACTATATGATACGTCCGCACGTGGGCTACGTTCGCATCGGTTCGTTCGGTGCAACCACATACGGCGAGTTCATGACCGCAGTCGACTCGCTGCAGAAAGCCGGCATGCGCGACCTTATCCTCGACCTTCAGGACAACGGCGGCGGCTACTTGCAGTCGGCTGTGCGCATCGTTGAGGAGTTCTTGCAGAAGGGCGACCTCGTGGTGTATACCGAGGGACGCGCCCAGAAGCGCCAGGAGTACAACGCTGGTGGCGGTGGACGCCTTGAGAAGGGCAAGGTATGCGTGCTCATCAACGAGTATTCGGCGTCGGCAGCCGAGATCGTCACCGGCGCCATCCAAGACCAGGACCGCGGAACCGTGATAGGCCGCCGCTCGTTCGGCAAGGGTTTGGTGCAGCGTCCTATCGAGTTCGACGACGGTTCGATGATACGTCTCACCGTAGCCCACTACTATACGCCCTCGGGCCGCTGCATACAGAAGCCATACGAGAAGGGCGAGAAGGAAGACTACGCGCAGGATATAGAGAAGCGCTTCAAGCACGGTGAACTCTACTCTGCCGACTCGATACACTTCAACGACTCGCTGCGCTGCTACACTCTGCGCAAGCACCGCACGGTGTATGGCGGTGGAGGCATTATGCCCGACGTGTTCGTGCCGCTCGACACCACACAGTACACAGCGTTCCACCGCCAGCTCGTAGCCCGCTCGCTCGTTATCAACACAACGCTGCGATACGTTGAGGACCACCGCGACGAGTTGAAGGCAAAGTACGCGAAGTTCGACGACTACATGAAGCGTTTCGAGGTGCCGCAGGCGATGGTTGACACGCTCTTCGCTGAAGCCGAGCGCCAGAAGGTGAAGCCTCGCGACGACGCCGAGCGCAAGCGCACGCTCCCCATGCTGCGTCTGCAACTGAAGGCGCTCATAGCCCGCGACATCTGGGATATGAACGAATACTTCCGCCTGATGAACGAGCAGAACCACATCGTGAGCAAGGCGGTAGAAGTGATTACGGGCAAGTAAAAACGGTTGGCTTAAAAGCTACTAAAAGTCGTCTTTATTTCTTTAGAAGTGTTGACAGACATTAAATATTAAGGCAAATGGAAAACTTTTGTAATAAAAAAGTTTTCGCATTTGCCTTTTTTGTATATCTTTGCGCCTAACGACAAGGCTTTTAACGGCTTTGCAACCAAACTGTAATAGTAGTAGTCATTGAAACTACAACATCAGTTGTAATGAAATAGTAACAACATATATAATAATTAGGAGATGAAAAAATTAATGTTCAAGAGCAGCATTGTGACAATGCTTTGCGTTTTATGTAGTCTTTCAGCCAGTGCGGAAGGAAAGTTCGTATTGTTCAAGTACGGCAATTTCGACACATGGGTGACACGTCAGATTCACGAGTCGGCTGTCATCGGCGGCAACACAAAGACACTCTACGAGATTGGACCAAACAGAGCCCTGAATGGCAACAACCCATACGTGAACCTCGGCGGATCGCCTTGGGGCACGAGCAACGTGATGGCTAAGGTTTCGGGCATCACGAAGACCAACAATTCGGTGTATCGCGACAACCGCGGATCGGGACATTGCGTCAAAATGACCACCCACATCGAGACCTGCAAGGTGCTTGGTCTTATTAATATTAAGGTGCTCGCCGCCGGCAGCATCTTCCTCGGTGACATGAAGGAGCCTATCACCGGCACCAAGGAAGGTCCGAAGGCGCTTAACTTCGGCATTCCGTTCACTCTTCGTCCCAAGGCTCTGCGCTTCGACTACCGTGTGCATGTGCCGGGCAACGCCAACCGCATCCGTCAGACTGGTTTCTCTAAGGTGACCACTGTGCCTGGCAAGGACTACTGTGTGGCTCTTCTGCTTCTGCAGCGTCGCCACGAGGATGCGCATGGCAATATCACCGCGCAGCGCGTGGGCACCGTAGTGGTAAAGTACGGAAAGTCGACCAACGGATGGGTTGAGGACGCCACCTACGAGATTCACTACGGCAACATCACCGGCAAGTCGTTCTACGACGCTTCGATGATGGGTCTGCGTTCTACCGACTACGCTCGCAACTCCAAGGGCAAGAGCGTGCTGGTGAAGGAGACCGGCTGGGCTGATGCCGACGCCACACCGACGCACATCGTGCTGCAGTTCTCGTCGAGCCACGGCGGTGCTTACGTAGGCACCGTGGGCAACACCTTCTGGGTAGACAACGTAGGACTGGTGTATTAAGATGGTGAGGTGTTGAGATGGTGAGGTGTTGAGATATCCGAGCCTTCTTAAGCCAAGAATACTATTTAATTATTAATAAAAAACAAGGTTATGCGCCCCTTAAAAGCGATTCTTTTCTTACTCTTTACGATAGCTCTGCAGCCCGCTCGGGCTACAGAGCCGTTCTGTTTTGACACTACCGCAGTAGCTGCGGCGCCTGCCGCAGACGTGCCTTTGGCTGCCGACAGCGCGAGCGTGGCAAAGCCGAAGAAGAGCCTCTTCAACCGCTTCCTTGCCTACTTCAACGACGCCAACAAGGAGAAGAAGAACAAGCGTTTCGACTTCAGCGTGATAGGCGGACCCCACTACAGTTCCGACACCAAGTTCGGCATCGGACTCGTGGCTGCCGGTCTCTACCGTTCAGACCCTGCCGACTCGCTCTCGGCTCCGAGCAACGTGTCGCTCTTCGGCGACGTCTCTACCGTGGGCTTCTACATGCTCGGCGTGCGCGGCACACATAAGTTCCCGCGCGACACCCACCGCCTCAACTACACGGTCTATTTCTACTCCTTCCCGTGCTACATCTGGGGATGGGGCTACGACATGGGCAATGCGGACGCCAACAAGAGCAAGATGAAGCGCTGGCAGGCGCAGTTCAAAGCCGACTGGCTGATACGCACCGCCGACAACCTCTTCATCGGTCCGACCGTCGACTTCGACTATGTGCGCGGCACTAAGTTCGACCGCAAAGAACTGCTTGGCGGCGAACGCCCGGAGACTCTCAACTTCGGTGCGGGCGTGACTGCCATCTACGACACGCGCGACAACCTCACGGCGCCGAAGCGAGGCATGTACATCCAGTTCATGCAGCTGATGCGCCCGAAGTTCATCGGCAACAAGTACAACTCCTACACCACCGACTTCCGCATCGACGGCTACACGCATCTGTGGCGCGGTGCTACGCTCGCTGCCGACTTCCGCACGCAGCTCAACTTCGGCGAAGTGGAGTGGTCGATGCTCGCGCAGCTCGGCGACAGCTACTCGATGCGCGGCTACTACCAGGGCCGCTACCGCGACAACCATAAGATGGAGGCGCAGGTGGAGCTGCGACAGCATGTGTGGAAGCGCAACGGCGTGGTGGCGTGGGTAGGCGCCGGCACCATCTTCCCGAAGTTCAGCAAGATAGAGTGGAAGCACATACTGCCGAACATGGGCGTGGGCTACCGCTGGGAGTTCAAGAAGAATGTCAACGTGCGACTCGACTACGGCTTCGGTAAGTCGGGACAGCACAGCTTTATATTCAATATCAACGAAGCATTCTAATATTTAGTTGAGAATTGAGAGTTGAGAATTGAGAGTTGAGAGTTATGATATGTACTACAGCTCGCGCCTTCTTGAGATTCTCAAGGTAATCATAACTCTCAACTCTCAACTCTAAATTCTCAACTAAAAAAACTCTCAACTAAACCCAACCTCTTTATTTAAAGTATATTCTTATGAAAAAGATATTAGGTCTCCTCACCTCTCCCCGTTTCCTTTTCTTCTACATCGTGCTCTCGCTCGCTGTCCCCAACGTGGCGCTCTGCTTCACCGAGCACATGCCCGTGCTGGCTTGCGTAGCCAACGTCGTGCTGCCCGTATCGCTCTACGCGCTGCTGATGACGCTCTCCAAGAAGACGGGACGCCAGGTGTGGTTCCTCTTCCTCATCGTCTTCTTCGCAGCCTTCCAGATAGTGCTGCTCTACCTCTTCGGTCGCGGCGTGATAGCCGTCGACATGTTCCTCAACCTCGTCACCACCAACCCCGGCGAGGCGATGGAGTTGCTCAACAACCTCGTGCCCGCCGTGGCTACCGTGTTCATCCTCTACCTGCCGCTGCTCGTGCTCGCCGCAATGTCGTGGGCACGCCACCGCACCGAGGACGTAGCGTTCCTCAAGCGTGTGCGCCGCTACTCATGGTGCGGTATGGCTGCGGGCGCCGTGCTTATAGCGCTGTGCTACGCGGCTTATCCTAAGGACAGTGACTTCGACTATCGTGCCGAAGACCATGTCTATCCAGCCAACATCTTCTATAACCTCTACCTCGCCTGCCGCGAGAGCGGACGCGTAGCCGACTACCGCAAGGATGTAGCCTCCTTCCGCTTCAATGCCCGTTCGGCTCACGACGCCGACTCTGCCGAGGTGTATGTGCTTGTGATAGGCGAGACGGCACGCGCCGACAACTTCCAGCTCTACGGCTACGAGCGCGAGACCAATCCGCTGCTCTCAAAGACCGACGGACTCAGCGTGTTCCGCCATGTGCTCTCGCAGTCGAACACCACGCACAAGAGTGTGCCGATGCTGCTCGCTGCGGCTTCTGCCGAGAACCACGCACGTCTGTACCGCGAAAAAAGCCTCATCACGGCGTTCCGCGAGGCAGGCTTCCACACCTCTTTCATCTCCAACCAGCAGCCCAACCACTCGTTCATCGACTTCTTCGGCGATGAGGCTGACGACTTCGTGTTCATCCGCTCGGCTGTTAGCGTCATCACTGGCGACGTGACGGCGCAGACCAGCGACGAGCGTCTGCTGCCTTACGTGAAGAACATCCTCGCCAAGAAGCGCAAGAAGGAGCTTATCGTGCTGCATACGTACGGCTCGCACTTCAACTACCGCGACCGCTATCCGCAGAGTCACGCCAAGTTCCTGCCCGACACGCCGACGGAGGCTGAGCCGAAGAACCGTGCGCAGCTCATCAACGCCTACGACAACACCATCTGTCAGACCGACTTCGTGCTGCACAGCATCATCACGATGCTCGGCAAGAGTGGGGCGCAGGCGGCAATGCTCTACACGTCCGACCACGGCGAGAACATCTTCGACGACTATCGCAAGCGCTTCCTCCACGCTTCGCCCACGCCGGCGTCGCACGGCATACATGTGCCGCTCCTTGTCTGGACCTCGGCTTCCTACCGTGCGGAGTATCCTGCTGTTGTCGCAGCGCTCAACGCCAACCGCGAGAAGGATGTGCAGTCGAGCGCGTCTGTCTTCCCGACGATGCTCTCCATCGCAGGCATCAGTGCGTCGTGCGTCGCCGATGTGATGCCGCTCTCGCTCGCCAATCCTACATACCGCTGCGGCGCCCGCCGCTACCTCAACGACCACAACCGTTCCGTAACGCTGAAGCAAGCCGGCTTCGCCGACATCGACTTCGAGCAGCTGAAGAAGTGGGGCGTGGGGTTGTAGGATAGCTCCAAGGGGGGCATAGCTATCCGTAGCGGCGGTATACTGCCGCCGCAGCAAGCAAGCGGATTAAACGGATGCTAATGTAGGAGGGTACGGCATTCTTGCCGTACCCACGCAGCCTTCTGTATTATTATTCTCCCACAGAACACGCCGAATTCACAGAACCTTCTGCTGCTATGTTCTCCCACGGATATCACAGATGCACACAGATGGTTATGGTGCGATGAATTGAAAGCGGATTAATCGGATTTTCTTGCTGTGGAATTTTAACAGCGGATTAAACTGATTAAACGGATTCGATGGGTGCGTTGAATAAACAAGCGGATTAAACTCTAAGTTTGACATAACGCGGATGCTATTTTCAGGGGGTGCCCCTGACTTCGTCAATGCGTCACCCAAATTAAGATTTGTTGCCAGATAGGTCGAAAAGTGGTTTGACTGCGAGGTGCTTCTCCGTCAAGAAGAGTGTCTTAGTGAAGTAAGTCCCGTTCTCAGGCATCCTTACTCTGATTGTCGTTATAGTTTTGGCTGCCTCAAGCACCTTATCGACACTCATCCCAATCTTGTTAATGGCAATGAGTCGCTCCAGTTCCTTATATACCTTATAGGCGATGAAGCATATGCAGACATGCGCCTCTATCCTTCGTTCCGTAAAATGAAACATCGGACGCATCTCCAGAGTTCCTTTTGAAACACGGAATGCACGTTCCACCACCCAAAGTCCATGATACTCGGCAATGACACGCTCGGCATCAAGGTCTGTATTGGTGATGAAGTTAAGAAAAAAGCGCCTCGCTTGGATTATTTCCAAGCGAGGCGATTTTTTTGTTCGTTATATGCTTTCTCAGCTGCGGCGATACTCCGACGGCGACATGCCGGTGTGTTCTTTGAAGTATTTGCCGAGGAACGACTGGTTGGAGAAGTTGAGTTCTTGTGCAATCTCCTTGATGCTTTTCTGCGTGTTGCGTAGCAGCATACGCAGTTCGATGGTGACGTAAGAGTCGATCCACTCGTTCGGCGTGCGCTTCGACACGGCTTTGATGGTTTCGGAGAGATACTTTGGCGATATGCAGAGCTGCTCGGAGTACCAGCCCACGCGGCGCTCCGCACGGAAGTTCTTCTCCACGAGCTTTATGAACTGTGTGAATATCTCCTCGGCGCGTGTGTTGCAGCTCTCGTTCTGTGCTTGCACACTGTAGATGACGTTCGAGAGCTCGTACGCCATGGCGAGGAACATAGCTTGCACCATCTCGCGGCGGAAGTGGTTCTCTGGCTCGTCAATCTTCGCTTTTATGCGGAAGAATGTCTCGTGTATGAAGTCGGCGCGCTCCTTCGGCAGTCGGAATACGGGGTGGTTGCGTGCGAAGAGGAAGAGCGACGACAGTTCGTGTACGCTCTTTATCGTCTCGTTGAAGAACTTGTAGTCGACGAGTATGCCTATGCCGCGGCAGTCGGGCGAGAGCGTGCAGTTGTACACCGAGCGGCCTTGGTTGATGATGATAAGGTCGCCGGGCTCAACGTTGTGCTTCACCGAGTCGACGTAGTAGCTCACGTTGCCTTCGAGGCACATGGCGAGCAGAAGACACTGCATGCGGCGCGGTTCGCGCGGAATGGGTATCTTCGACACTTCGTCGAGTAGTAGTATGTCGTTGCCTATGTGGCTTCCGTCGCAGAATCTTACACTCTGGCTGACGGTGATGTCTCTGAAATCGGGCATGGTGGTGTGGTGTTGAGATGGTGAGATGGTGTGGTGTTGAGATGGTGTGGTGGTGTGGTGTTGAAATGGTGAGGTGGTGAGATATGTGGTGCTATTGTTGTGGCTTATGCAGTCGGAGGTTGAGCTGGAACAAGGATGCTCCGAATATCATCAGCGAGAAGAGCATGGCGAGCGCCACGCGCTTCATATCGCCTCCGAAGAAGTCGACGAACTTCATGTCGGCAGCCTGCGGCATGATGCGGTAGAGCAGTACGGCGGTAGAGTTGTTCACCCAGTGGAACACCACGCCCGGCATTATGCTGCCCGTGCGCACGTACATCCATCCGAGCAGCAGTCCGCAGAGGAACGCTCCGATGCCCTGCGCCATATTGCCGTGGACGATGGCGAAGAGCGCTGCCGAGAGCGCTATGGCTACCCACTGGCGGTGTTTGCCCGCCATGTCGCAGAGCACGCGCAGTATGGCTCCGCGGAACACGTATTCCTCGGCGATAGGCGCTATGATGCCGATGGTGATGAAGCCCAGTTTATGGCTCATGATGCCCTTGAACATCTCGTTATATGTGTCGGGCAGTTCTACGCCGAGCAGTTCGTTGAGGTAGGCGAGCGGTGCAATGGTGCCAATGGTGAGGCACACCACCCAGAACATCGTGAACCAGGGGCGTGTGTTGATATAGTCGCCGGAGCAGGGCGTCCAGCGCAGCTTGTAGAACAGCGCTATAGTGATGAGGCTGCTCACAAGCGTTGTGATGGTTGTGGTGCCGGCAGTAATGCCTGCTGTCTGACTGACTAACATCACTACAGCGATTGTTATCGCTTGTATCGTGAGGAAGGCGAAGAGGTACAACGCCACGTTCAGTATTTCTTTCTTTTTCATGTGTTATGATGTTGAGATGTTGTGATATGATGTTGAGATGTTGTTATGTTGAGGTGTTGAGATATGATGTTGAGATGTTGTGATATGATGTTGTTATGTTGTTATGTTGAGGTGTTGAGATATGATGTTGAGATGTTGTGATATGATGTTGTTATGTTGTTATGTTGAGGTGTTGAGATATGATGTTGAGATGTTGTGATATGATGTTGTTATGTTGTTATGTTGAGGTGTTGAGATTTGTTCTGTTCTTGCTCTGGCAAGCGGCAAAGCTGAGCGGAGATTTTTACTATTGTCACCACCTCACCATCTCACCATTACAACATCAACTCTCACCACCTCACCATCTCACCATTACAACATCAACTCTCACCACCTCACCACCTCACCATTACAACACCATTTCAACCTCTTTCTTGTCCGCTTCGAGCTGCTTCTGCAGCGCCTCCACGCTTTCAAACTGTCGTTCGTCGCGCAGCTTTCTGCCGAACTCCACTCGCACATTCCGTCCGTATATGTCGCCCTCGAAACCGATGATGTGCGCCTCGATGGTGGTCTGCTGGCGCTGGAAGGTAGGGTTGTTGCCGATGTTGAGCATTGCCGGCATCCACTCGCCGCCCTCTATGCTCACCCTTGTGGCGTAGACGCCGTTCTGCGGCACGAGTTTCTCCGTGCTCTCTGGCACGATGTTCGCCGTGGGGAATCCTATTCGTCTGCCCTCCTGAAAGCCGTGCGCCACCGAACCAGCGATGGAGTAGGGGTGACCCAAGCAGTTGTTCGCCTCCAGAATGTTGCCCTCAGCAAGCAGACGCCGTATGAGCGACGACGACACACGCAGCCCGTTGATGTCTATCGGCGTGTTCCGCACCACCTCCATGCCCATCTCGGCGCCGTAGCGCACATAGTCGTCGAAGCCCTCGGTGCGGTTGTGCCCGAAGCGGTTGTCGTAGCCCGTGAGCAGCAGCGCCACGCCGTACTTCTCGTGCAGCACGCGGCGCATGAACTCGTACGCCGAGAGCTGCGCCATCTCCGTGTCGAAGTGGAGCACCTCTATGCGGTCGGCTGCGGTGGCTTTAAGCAGCTGCAGCTTCTCGTCGGCTGTGGTTATGAGTTGTGGTATATAGTCGGCGTGCACCACTTGGCGCGGATGACGGTCGAACGTAATGACGAGCGACTGTCTTCCACGTGCGTGTGCCATCTCCGTGAGGCTGTCTATCATGAACTGGTGTCCGCGATGTACGCCATCGAAGAAACCTATTGTTGCGCAATAATCGTATCTCATACATGCAAAGATACTGATTTTAAGACGAATGGCAAAAGAATACGGCTAAAACCTACCAGCGGTTGAACAGTTCGAGACTGAATCGGACGGCTACTTCCTTGAAGCGCCACTTCTTCTGCGAGGCGAACACGCCGATAGACACGGCACGCGTCTGCACGCCGTAGCCCCATTCCACGTAGGGTGTGAGGTGGCTCACCGAGAGCACGTTCACGTACACGCGCTCCTTCTCCAGCAGTCGGCCGATGAGCGGCATCCAGTAGAGCGCCAGCTGCGGCGTCTCGTACGTCACGTTGCCGCGCACGTAGTATTGCGAGGCGTTGTACCAGTTGGAGTTGAGCAGCTCGAACGATCCCGACCAGTTGTCGTTCCATCCGTTCGGTAGGTTGTTCTCGCGGAAGTTGGAGTAGTCGAGAAAGTAGCGACCCTTTCCGCTGTGCGTGTAGAAGCCCGTGCCCAGACGCATCTGCACCGAGTTGAGCGCCGATATGCGGTGGATGTACTGCGCGTCGAACTCCATGCGCTCGTAGTTGATGTTGGCGCCCAAGAATCCGTCGATGCTGCGCTCGTAGTTGGCTGTCAGGATAGGCCCGTTGTAGCCCATAGGGCGATATGTCAGCTCCACCAGCGGCGCCACAGACGTGTATGTCGTAGGCATTCCTGCCTCATGAAATCCCGAGTCGTGTATAGCCGTGCGGCGGTGGCCGTTCACACCCACTTCGAAGCCCCACTTCGGCGTCGGGTCGTAATGGGCGTACAGCTTCAGACTATGGTCGCGGAAGTAAGTCAGGTTCAGACTATCCCAGTTCACCGTGTTGTCGCGCCAGTCCTTCACGTAGTCGAGCACCGACGAGTTGTGTATGCGTCTGCCCGTGGCCCATTCCGAACGCACGAATCCGTTGTGGCGGTTGTCGAAGTAGTAGGTGAGCGGAATGTTGAAGAAGAACTGCTTCTGCTTGAACGAGTAGCCCGTCTTCACACGCGCCTGAATCTTCTGGTTGTCGGTGAAGTTGTACTGCCCCTGCACGTCGAACATATACGTCAGACCGCGACGGTTGCTGTAGGTGAAGTAGAGCGGATTCAGAATCGGACCGATGCGGAACGCTCCGCGCTTGTCCTTGCCGATGTCGCCGCCGATGCGCCCCAGCAGCGCCTGACCCACGTCGCGCAGCAGTCGGCGGTTGTATTTGTTGTTCTTCGATCCGTCGGTTGAGTCAGCCGCCACAGAGTCCTTCACGCTCTGTCTGTACATATACTCCTCATGCTCCGTCAGCGGCATCGGACGCACGCGTTCGAGCAGCCTTCTCTCGTCAATCTTCCGGATGGTGTCGGCAGCGTTCTTCGCGTTCCTTACGGGCAGCAGCCTTGCCTCCTCCTCCGTCAGACCGATGGAAGGCAGTCCGTACGCCGTGGTGTACTCCGCCGTAATGTCGTTGCCGAGGAAGAGAAAGCGCGAGTTCAGACTGCAATACTTCGGCAGCAGTCGGCGTCCCTTCTCCTCGTCCATCGTCGTCGACAGATGGAAGCGCACCATGTCGTATTCGCCGTCCAATGCCAGCTCAATGATGCGGCCCGTCTGCTCGTCCACCTGCGCCCAACCGCGCACCAGCAGCGTACTGCGCACCCGCGGCGAGAAGTTCACCAGCGCCGTGCCCTTCGTCAGCGGCATCGCACGATAGCGGTAGTAGCGTCGGTTGCGTCTATGGAAAGGCGAAATGATGCGGTCGTTGATGAGCATCTCCTCATAGATGAGCGGAGTGAGGTACGAAAGCACCGTCGGCATAGGCAGCGACTTGCGCGGCGTGGTAGAGTTCTCCAGAATACGCTGCGCCGTGATGCGGCCCTCGCCGTCGACGGACATGCGGTTGAACGTCTCGCCGAACACCTCGCGCTTGCTCGCGTTTGCAATTGCAAACATCGAGGGCACCGTGAGCAGCACGGCGTTGCGACGGTTCGTGCGAATAGAGTATTTCGTGTAGGCATAACCCTCCTTCGGACGGCTCTCGGCGGTGTCCAACGAGGCTGCATAACCGAATACGCGCCTCATCGTCTGAAGCGTGTACCTGCGATTGTCTGCACCGAAACCGTCATAGACAAACACAAAAAGCGCTATTAATATTAATAATGTGCGTCTCAATCTTCCTTGTTATGCTACATACTATGGTCGTTCGCGTCCGCCGTCCGATCAGATTGCGTCCGCCGTCCGATCAGATTGCGTCCGCCGT
>OBAH01000187.1_pt1 | contig 60486 bp, 49 predicted proteins | sample 1517491 | NCBI WGS metagenome assembly OBAH01 (sample SAMN04571697, study PRJEB22368) | human gut metagenome | biome: human gut; material: stool | host: Homo sapiens | place: Luxembourg | collected 2012-08-03
CTATGACTACGAACTCTACCAGATCTCGATCCATTTTCCCGCGTTCCAGCATCTTGCATCACCCTTGTCCATTCTACCATATCTATCAGAAAAAGCCCAGCTCCAGCCGGACTTTTTCGACAGACTGAAAGCGGCTCCGCCAATGGCGGAGCCGCTTCGCTGTATCAGGTGTCAGCGCGTCATGCGGTTATCCGTGCCAATGGCGTATGTGCAGAGGCGGCCAGTACCAGCAGTACCAGCACCAGAGCGCAAATAATAATGGACGCCATAATAATGGCGCCCAGCACGGACAGGATGACAGTATGAGAAGCGGCGCAGGCGCAGCAGAAAGCAGCACCGGCGCAGGCGGCGGTCATCATGGTATTCATGGCTTTCTTCGTGGTCTTGGTCATCACGGCCGCCTCCATTCGCTTCGGAAATGTTGGGCCTATTGTAGCAAAGCGAAATTCCAAAGTCAACGGTGTTTTCGCAAAAAACGTCATCATATCGCACAATCAGCCACAATATGAATTATGCAATATGCATAAAAACGAACCACTTTCTCCCAGAAACTGGAAATTCCACGGCCGCAGCCGGTCTGCCGCTCCGAACACAAAAAACGATATAGACGGACAAACATACGACAATACCGAACAGTACCCCTTGCATTTTCTGCGTTATCCTGTAAAATAGACAGCGAACCTCCGCGCGGTACGCGCGGAAGCGGAACAGACTGAAAAGGGAGGCCCGTCCATGCATATGCCACGGCACCCCACACGCAGTATAACGATCATGGCGTCAGCGCTGCTGGCGCTGTTTCTGCTGTCCTTCGTGCTGGGCCGGTACGGCGTCCCCCTGGGCGAGGTGGTAAAGATACTCCTCTCCCGCGTCTTTTCTATTGAACAGACCTGGACGGACAACATGGCCATCGCCGTGTGGAACGTCCGCCTGCCCCGTATCCTGCTGGCCTGTCTGGTGGGCTGCGGCCTCTCCGCCGCCGGCACCGCCTACCAGACCGTGTTCCAGAACCCCATGGCCGCACCGGATATCCTGGGCGCGTCCTCCGGTGCCTGCTTCGGTGCGGCGCTGGCGATCCTGACGGGCCAGAGCACCGTGATGGTCACCGTTTTTGCCTTCCTGGCCAGCCTGCTGTCCGTGGCCCTGGTCTATCTGGTGGGCCGCCGATCCCGGGGCAGCCGTGTGGTGAGCCTCCTGCTGGCCGGTATCATGGTAGGCTCGCTGTTCTCGGCCTGTACCTCCTATATCAAGCTGGTGGCCGATCCCACCAACCAACTGCCCCAGATCACCTACTGGCTCATGGGCAGCCTCTCCGGCACCCGTATGCACACCGTCGCCTTTGCCGCCGTCTGTATGGCGGCAGGGCTGACGCCCCTGCTGCTGCTCCGCTGGCGCATGAACCTGCTGACCCTCTCGCCGGATGAAGCCCGCGCCATGGGCGTCCACACGGACCGCCTGCGTCTGGCGGTGATCCTCTGCGCCACGGTGCTGACGGCCTCCGCCGTCTCCGTCTCCGGCATGATCGGCTGGGTGGGTCTGGTGATCCCCCATCTCAGCCGCCGCCTCGTGGGTAACGACTGCCGCAGGCTCCTGCCCATGGCCTGCCTGTTCGGCGCGGCCTTTCTGCTGCTGGTGGACGACCTGGCCCGCACCCTTGCGGCGACGGAAATCCCCATCGGTATCCTGACGGCCTTCGTGGGCGCGCCGTTCTTTATCTACCTCATGGTGAAGGGAGGCGACCGCCTGTGACCCTCACGGTATCGCACCTGACCTTCGCTTATCCCAAGGCCCCGCCGGTGTTGGAGGATGTCTCCTTCACCGTGCCCGCCGGTGATTTCCTCTCCGTGCTGGGTGCCAACGGTGCCGGCAAGAGCACCCTCTTCCGCTGCCTGCTGGGCGGCCTGGAGGGCTACACCGGCGCCATCTCGCTGGACGGCCGCGACGTGCGGACCTTCTCCCGCCGGGAGCTGGCGGCCCGCATCGCCTACATCCCGCAGATACACCGTCCCACCTTCGGCTATTCCGTGCTGGACACCGCCCTCATGGGCCTGACCCGGCACTTGTCCCCGTTCCAGAGCCCCTCCAAGGCCCTGGAGCAGCAGGCTCTGACCGCCCTGGAGCAGCTGGGTGTGGCTCACCTGGCGCAGCGGAACTTCGCCGCCCTCTCCGGCGGCGAGCAGCAGCTGGTGCTCATTGCCCGCGCCCTGTGCCAGCAGTCGGAGCTCCTCATCATGGACGAGCCCACCGCCTCTCTGGATTACGGCAACCAGCTCCGTGTGCTGGAGCAGGTGCGTTCCCTGTCGGAGCAGGGCTACACCGTCCTGCTCTCCACCCACGATCCCCAGCACGCCCTGCGTTTTTCCCGCCGCGTCCTGGCCCTGCAAGGGGGCCGCGTGGCGGCGGAGGGCGATACCCGGAGCGTGCTGACGCCGGACCTGATCCGGCAGCTCTACGGTGTGGAGTCCGTGCTGCTGGATACGCCCGATGGCGCGGCCCTGCTGCCGGTGCGGGGAGGTGACCGCCATGTTTAGCTGGTCGGCGGACACTGTCCGCTTCATGGCCGATGCCTGCCGCCGCACCGACTTCCACGAAAAGCTGACGGCGCTGCTACTGCCGTACCTGAAGCCCACGGATCATATCTGCGACGCCGGCTGCGGCCTGGGATACCTGTCTCTGGCCCTGTCGCCCCATGCGGCCCGTGTCACGGCGGCGGAGCGCGACGCTGCCGCCCTGTCCGTCCTGCGGCAGGAGCTGGACGCCCGGGGCATTACGAATGTGACGCCCCTGTGCGCCGATGTGCTGGCCTATACGCCGCCGGTGCCCTTCGACGCCATGGTGTTCTGCTTTTTCGGCAGCATGGAGGAGATACTGGCCGCCGCCCTCCGCCAATGCCGTGGCACGGTGCTGGCCGTGGTGCGTGACGACGTGTGCCACCGCTTTTCCGGGGCGCCCCGTGCGCCGGGCCGCCATAGCTTCGATGCCGCCTGCGGTGTGCTGGACGCCCGCGGTATCCCCTATACGGCGCAGCGTGCGGCACTGGACTTTCCCCAGCCCTTCCGCACCCTGGAGGATGCCCGGACGTTCCTGACCATCTACGGCGGGGGAACGCCTGCGGAGGACGATCTCCGCACCAAACTTATTTCCACCGGCGATCCGGACTTCCCGTGGCAGCTGCCCGGCGTTCGCCGCTTTGGAATGATTGCATTTTCAACAGAAGAAGGAGAACACATATGAACAAGACAAAACGATTGCTGGCGCTGGTCCTGGCGCTGGTGATGAGCCTGACCCTGTTTGCCTGCGGCCGGAAGGCCCAGGACGACAAGACCGACGACAGCACCCGGACGGAGGACACCACCCGCGTGTTCACCGACTCCTGCGGCCGCGAGGTCACCGTCCCCACCGATATCCAAAAGGTCGCCGTCTCCGGCCCGCTGGCCCAGATGGTGGTCTTTGCCATCGCCCCGGACAAGATGGTGGGTGTGGCCAATGCCTGGGACGAGACCGCCGAGAATTACTTTGACCAGAAGTATCTGGACCTGCCCCTGCTGGGCCAGCTGTACGGCGGCAAGGGCGAGCTGAACCTGGAGACGCTGCTGACGGCCGATCCCGACGTGGTCATCGATGTGGGCGAGCCCAAGAGCACCATGGCGGAGGACCTGGACGGCCTGCAGGAACAGACCGGAATCCCCTTTGTCCACATTGACGCCTACCTGGCCTCCATGGACGATACCTATGCCATGCTCAGCGACCTGCTGGCTATGCCCAACGAGGGTCAGGCCCTGGCCGACTACTGCCGCAATGCCTATGACACCGTCAAGGCCATCGTGGACGGCGTGGAGAAGGCCGATGTCCTGTATATCACCGGTGAAGAGGGCCTGAACGTCATCGCCAGGGACTCCTATCACGCCGAGGTCATCGATATGCTGTGCAATAATCTGGCTGTGGTGGACGAGCCCTCCTCCAAGGGTACCGGCAACGAGGTGGACATGGAACAGATCCTGAACTGGGACCCCTCTATCGTGTTCTTCGCCCCCGGCAGCATTTACAGCACCGTGGCCGATAACGAGAACTGGCAGACCATACCTGCCATCAAGGACGGCAAGTATTACGAGGTGCCCTTCGGCCCCTACAACTGGATGGGTTTCCCGCCAAGCGTCCAGCGCATCCTGGGTATGCAGTGGATGGCCAAGGTCCTGTACCCCGAGGCTACCGACTACGATATGTATGAGGTCGCCCAGACCTATTTCCAGCTGTTCTATCACTGCGACCTGACCATCGACCAGTACAACGCGCTGGTGGACAATTCTCTCCCCGCTGTGGAGGCCGCCGGCTGAATAAACGAACAGGGAGCGGCACCGCCGCTCCCTATGGCCCTTGAAAGGAGACGCATATGAACAACATCTTCCAGACCCTGCTCTACCAGCGGGAAAAGCAGAAGGACACCGTGCTGGCCACCATCGTGTGGGATGACGGCTCTGCCCCCCGCGGCGCGGGCAGCCAGATGCTGGTGGGGGCGGAGGGTCTGCTCTCCGGCACCATCGGCGGCGGCGCGGTGGAGCTGCGGTCCATTCAGCTGGCCCGGGCGCTGCTGGCCGGTCAGCACGTGGACGCCCTGTATGACTTCAAGCTCTCCCGTGACGGCGAGCTGGGTATGGCCTGCGGCGGCGATGTGACGGTGCTGTTCACTCCCGCCCGGTTGTCGGATCGCGTCTGGGACGCGCTGGCGGCGGAGGTGCTGCGCTGTGTGCGTGACCGTGTGCCCGGCTGGCTGGTGCTGCCGCTGGACGGCGCCGCACCCCATATCGCCGAGACGGCGGAGACAGGCGAGGGCGTGTTCTCCCTGCCGCTGCCGGTGGGGGAGCGCGCGGTCATTTTCGGCGCGGGACATATCGCTCGTGCGCTGACGCCTCTGCTGCGGACGGTTGGCTTCCGTCCCGTGGTGGTGGACGATCGGCCGGGCTTTGCCACGGCGGAGCATTTTCCCCAGGCGGACCGGACCATCTGCGGCGACTTTGACCGCATCAGCGACTACCTGACGCTGACGCCGGAGGACTATGTGGTCATCATGACCAACGGCCATGAGCATGACTTTCAGGCGGAGGTGCAGGTGCTGCGGGGCGAGACGGCCTATGTGGGCGTCATCGGCTCCCGGAAGAAAACGGCCTTCGTGAACCAGCGCCTGCGGGAGGCGGGCATTCCCGAGGAGAAGATCGCCTTTGTCCACACGCCGGTGGGCACACCCATCAAGGCCGTGACGCCGGAGGAGATCGCCGTGTCCATCGCCGGTGAGATGATCTGCGTCCGTGCCGCACGGCGCGAAGCGGCAGGGGAGGTACACCATGGCTGCCCCATGCACTGACCATCTGTTCCTCACCGGAGAGAAAGGCGTGGGCAAGTCCACGCTGGCGCGCTGCCTGCTGGCCGGGCATACACCCTGCGGCTTCCGCACGGTGCGGGTAACAGGCGTGCTGGACCGGCCCTCTGTGCATCTGCTGCCCGCGGTGGGCGGAGTACCGTCGGCGGAGAATTTGCTGTTCTACTGCGGCGCTTATTCCTGCGATAGGTTCGACACGCTGGGCACGGCGGCCCTGCGTGACCGTGACGGGGACGTCCTGCTGATGGACGAGCTGGGCCCGGCGGAGTCCGGTGCCAAAAAATTCTGCGAAGCGGTGCTCGCGGCCCTGGACGGTGACCTTCCCGTTCTGGGCGTCCTGCAAAAAGCAGATACGGAATTTCTCCGGGCGGTGGCCGGTCATCCCCGGGTGCGTCTGGTGACCGTCACCGTGGAAAACCGGGACGAGCTGCGCCGTACCATGACCCTTTAACAAACGCTGCGCTATGGTGTACCACAGGTGACTAAAAGGTATAAATAAGAGCGCAGGAGAGCGCCAACAAAAGCAGCCTAAAGTAAACGAAAGTGACATGCACCGTCAAAGGGCGCGGGAAGATCCCGCGTCCTTTTTTCGACTTTTACTTCCCATAAGGGACGGTTTGCGGTATACTATGGGGGAGAAAACAGGGGAGGTGACGCGGTGAAGCTGCGTATCATCACCGGCCGCGCCGGTGCGGGAAAAAGTAAGCTGGTGCTCGAAACCATTGCGGCACAACGGTTTGAGCGCCAGCAGATTTTGCTGGTACCGGAGCACGCCACCCACGAGGCGGAGCTGGATCTCTGCCGCGCGCTGGGGGATACCGCCAGCCGTGACGGGGAGGTGCTGAGCTTCCAGAGCCTTGCCACCCGCGTACTGTCACAAACCGGAGGCATATCCGATATAACGTTAGATAATGGTGGTAAAATACTGATAATGCGCCGCGCCTTGCAGGAAGTTTCATCATATTTGACGGTGTTTTCCAAGCCGTCACAGCGCCCGGCCTTTCTGCGGGAGCTGGTGGCCCTGGCCGATGAGTTGTATGCTTATAAAATCGCGCCGTCCCTTCTGCTGCAACAGGTTCAGGATATTCCGGGCGCCGCCGGAGATAAGCTGCGCTCTACGGCGCTGCTGTTCGGCGCTTATGACGCGCGACTCCACGGCGGCGACTTTGATGCCCGGTCAAAAGTGCAGAAACTCTGCGATAAACTTCCGAATTCGGACTATTTATGCGGAAAAGATATCTACATTGATGGGTTTTCCTATTTCAACCGAACGGAGGAGGATATCATTGCCGCCGCGCTGAAACAGGCCAACTCTGTTACAGTGACTCTGCTGGGCGATGACAGTGACCCGCAGCTCTTCCGCAACGGCATACAGCAGCGGGATCGCCTGCGCAGACTGGCGAAGGACGCCGGTTGTAGTTGTAAAGTAGAAAACCTTGTCAGGAACAGCGACACAGCGTTTTCGCACCTGGAGCGATACTTCCTCGGCGCGGAAAAAGCGTGGACGGGCAGCACGCCGTCCATCACCTTGTACCAGGCTAATACCGCCTATTCCGAGGTGGAGTATGTGTCTGCGCAGCTGCGGGTGCTGGCACAAAAGGGCGTTCGCTGGCGTGAGATGGCCGTGGCGGCGCGGAATATGGAGGTATATGGCCCGTTGCTGGAGGCCGTGTTCCGCCGGGACGATGTTCCCGCCTATATCAGCCGCCGGAGCGACATTTTGGAGCAGCCGGTCCTGACGCTGCTGCTGTCCGCCGTCGACGCAGTGACAGGCGGCTTTGAGTATGAGGACGTGTTCCGGTGCCTGAAGACCGGCATGACGGCACTGACGGCGGCGGAATGCGATCTTCTGGAAAACTACGTGATCCGTTGGGAAATTCGGGGTAATATGTGGCTGCGGGACGCCGACTGGACGGCGGATCCGGATGGATACAGCGGAGAGATAACTGATTATCGCCGGGAACAGCTGGCCGAGATAAACGCGGTCAGAAGAAAAGTCAGAAAACTGTTTCTTACCCTGAGTGATGGGATAAAACCCAATAAAACGGTAAAAGGTAAAGCTGAAGCACTTTACAGATTTGCGGAGGACGCCGGTACACCGGCCGTGTTGGAACAGCGGGAGAAAGAATTGCTGGAGCAGGGGCAGATGCAGGCGGCAGAGGAGTATGCCCAGCTGTGGCGGATATTCTGTGATGTGCTGGATCAGTTCGTGGCGCTTTTGGGTGACACGGAGGTGGACGGCGATGAGTTTGCGCGGCTGCTGCGGCTGACGCTGAGCCAGTATGCCGTGGCCACCATACCCGCTGCGCTGGACCAGGTAAAGGTAAGCCCCTTGACGCGAAATGACCGCCATACAGTGCAGCATCTTTTCTTGCTGGGCGCCAATGACCATGTGCTGCCCACGGTGGAGAAGGGCGGCGGTATATTGGACGAACAGGAGCGTGAGCTTTTGCAGCAGCAGGGAATCTTGCTGTCCGACGCCACGTTCGACCCGCTGAGCAATGAGCTGCAGAATATCTATGCCGCCCTGGCCCAGCCCACGGAGACACTGACCGTGTCTTGGTGCGCCGGCGATGAGTCGGGGGCGAAGCTGCTGCCGTCCTTTGTGGTAGAGCGTATCCGCAAGTTGTTCCCTCAAGTGGAAGTACAACGGGAAGACGGCGCGTACCGCTGCGGACTGCCTGCGGCAGCGCTGGCACTGGCGGGACAGCGGCCCGGCGGTGCGCTGTGGCGTTATTTTGAGATGCATGGACAGGGCGGTACGCTGGAGAAGATGGCAGCGGCCCGGGCTATGGGGCGGGGAAGGCTGTCACCCGGGGCGGTACGCAGCCTGTACGGCAGTACGCTGGCCATGTCCGCCTCGCGGCTGGACCAGGTGAAGAGCTGTCACTTTGGCTATTTCATGGAGTACGGCCTGCGGGCCAGGGAACGGACAAAGGCGGATTTCCAGGCGCCGGAGGTGGGGACGTTTATCCACTATCTGCTGGAGAATGTTCTGCGGGAGGTGGAGCAGCAGGGGAAGCGGTCGGAAAGACCGGCGCTGGCGGCGTTGGTGCGGCGGTATACGGATGAGTATGTCCGGACGGTCATCGACGGTTACGGCGAGAAGAGCGCACGGTTCCGGTATCTGTTTTCCCGGCTGCGGGAGACGGCGTTGGTCATTGTTGAGAACGTGCTGGATGAGCTGGAGCATTCGGATTTCCGGCCTGTGGCCTTTGAATTGGGCTTCGGCGGCAAAAACGGACAGCTGCCTGCCGTCACGGTGACGGCGGGAGATACCACGCTGTCCGTCACCGGTAAGGTGGATCGGGTGGACGGCTGGCTGAAGAACGGGAAGCTATATCTGCGAGTAGTGGACTACAAAACCGGGAAAAAGGCTTTTGATCTGGCGGATGTGCGCTACGGCCTGGGTATTCAGATGCTGCTGTATCTTTTCGCACTGCAGCGGTACGGCGGGGACTATTTTGGGGCGGCGGTGGAGCCGGCGGGAGTGCTGTACCTGCCGGCGAGGGACGTCGTTAAAAAGGCGGATCGGGCCATCGCGCCGGACAAGCTGGCCACGCTGCTGCGGGGCGAGCTGCGTCGGACGGGCATGGTGCTGTCCGACCCAGAGGTGCTGACAGCCATGGAGCACAGCGCGCTGGAGTCACCCTGCTATTTGCCTATTGCAGTGAAAAAGGACGGTTCGGTCAGCGGTTTGGCGGCCAGTGTGTTGGCGGATGCAGCCCAGATGGGCAAAATGGGCCGGTATGTGGACGAGCTGCTGCGGAAGGTAGCCCGGGAGCTGGGCGATGGCAATATTGACGCAGATCCATGCCGCAGGGGGCCTCAGGAAAGTGCCTGCGACTGGTGTCCCTTCGCGTCGGCCTGCTGGTTTGACGAGAAACGGGACAAGCCCCATTATCTGCAAAAGACCACGCCGGAAGAATTCTGGCAGCTGGTGGACGAGGAGGTGACGCGCCGTGGCTGACATCCAACTGACGGCACAGCAGCGTGGGGCAGTGGAGGACCGGGGCGGCAGCCTGCTGGTGTCCGCCGCCGCCGGATCCGGCAAGACGAAGGTGCTGGTAGAGCGTGTGTTCGCTTATCTAACGGAGGAACACTGCCACATAGACGATTTCCTTATTATCACATTTACCCGCGCCGCTGCCGCCGAACTGCGGACAAAGCTGGCCGCAGAGCTGGCGAAGCGGGTGGCACAGGACCCGGAGAACAGTCACCTGCGGCAGCAGATGTTCCGGGTGTATCAGGCGGACATCAAGACGGTGGACGGCTTCTGTGCAGGGCTGCTGCGGGAGCATATCCATCTGCTGGAGCCGGTGGATGGGCGGAGTCTGACGCCGGACTTCCGTATCCTGGATGAGACGGAGGCCGGCGTGCTGAAGCAGCGGGCACTGGAGGATGCACTGGAGGCGTTCTATCAGCGGATCGAGCAGGGGGACGAAGGCTGCCGGGCGTTGGCAGAGACGCTGGGCTTCGGCCGGGATGACCGGGCGTTGGCGGCGCTGGTGCCGGAGCTGCACGGAAAATTGCAGAGCCATCCCTACCCGGACAAGTGGCTGGAAAGAGCCGCGGAGAGCTGGGCGAACCTGCCGGAACGGCTGGGCGACAGCGTGTACGGCCGGACGATCATGGAGGACACGGTGCGCCGCGCCAGTTACTGGGCGGGACGGCTGGAACGCGCCGTGAAGGATATGGAAGACTGCGAGAGCGTGTATAACGCCTATGGAGATCGGTTTTTGGAAACGGCGGCGCAGCTGCGGGAATACGCGGCCGCGGCCCGGGAAGGCTGGGATGCCATGGGCCGTGTGCAGCCGGCCTTCCGGCGGATGGGCGTGGTGAAGGGGGACGAGTGCGCCGGGGCGAAGGACGCGGCGCGGGCGGTGCTGGAAAAGTGCCGTGACGCATTGAAGAAGCTGTCCGCGCCGTATCAGACGGCGGAGACGGAGTTGCTGGGCGATCTGCAGGTCATCGCGCCCGCTATGCGGGCGCTGCTGGCACTGACAGGGGACTTCGACAAGCGGTTCCGGGCAGAGAAGGTGCGGCGGAACGCTATGGATTTCTCTGACCAGGAACACTACGCCGTGCAGATGCTGTGCCGCCAGGACGGAACGCCCACGGAGCTTGGCGAGCAGGTGTCCCGGCGGTACCGGGAGATCATGGTGGACGAGTATCAGGACACTAATGAAGTGCAGAACTGTATCTTCCGGGCGGTATCGCGGCAGGGAGAGAATATCTTTGCCGTGGGCGATGTGAAGCAGAGCATCTACCGGTTCCGGCTGGCGGAACCGGGGATATTCCTGGAAAAATACAGGACCTATGCCGATGCGGACCACGCTGCGCCGGGTGCGCCGCGGCGGCGGGTACTGAGCCGGAACTTCCGGTCACGCCGGGAGGTGCTGGCGGCTGCGAACTTTGTGTTCGCGGCGCTGATGTCCCGGGAAATGGGCGAGCTTGATTATACAGAGGAGCAGCATCTTCACTTTGGGGCGGAATACTATCCGGAGGTGCCGCGGGAGACGGAGTTCCACTATCTGGCTGTGGAGGACACACCGGAGCAGCGGTTCGACCGGGCGGAGGCCGAGGCGCGGTTCGTGGCAAAGCGTATTCGCCGTATGCTGGACGAAGGGTTCACTGTCCGGGGTGAGGACGGCACCATGCGTCCGGCAGCACCGGAGGATATCGTGATACTGATGCGCTCACCCAGCGCCCGGCAGACGGTATTCGCCGCCGCCTTGGCACGGGAGGGGATCCCCTGCGACGGCGGGGAAAGTGAGGATTTCTTCTCGGCGATGGAGGTCGCAGTGGTATTGTCACTGCTGGAGGTGGTGGATAACCCGCGGCAGGATGTGCCGCTGATCGCGGTGCTGCGTTCGCCACTGGTAGGCATGAGCGCCGACCGGTTGGCGGAGATACGGGCCGTACAGCGTGAGGGGGATTATTACGAGGCGCTGCGGCAGGATGAGGGTGAGGACGCGCAGGCGTTCCTGTCGCTGCTGCATGAGCTGCGGCAGGTGGCGCGGGAACTGTCCGCCGATAAGCTGCTGTGGTATATCTATGACCGCTGCCGGGTGCAGGCGATCTTCGGTGCCATGGAGGACGGTACAGCCCGCCAGGCGCGTCTGAGGGCACTGTATGACTATATACGGCGGCTTGTGCAGGGCGGCAGAACGAGCCTGTTCGACTGTGTGCGGCAGGTACGGCAGCTGCTGGAAAGCGGCGATGCGCCGGCCATTACCGCTGCAGGTGCGGCGGGCGGTGTGCGCTTGATGAGCGTGCATAAGTCCAAGGGACTGGAGTTTCCGGTGGTGTTTCTGGCTGACTTGAACAGGAGCTTCAACCGACAGGACCTGGATCGACCGGTGCTGGTCCATCCCCAGCTGGGCGTTGGTGCGGAGCGCGTGGAGGTGGAACGCCGGCTGCGGTACGACACCGTCTCCAAAACGGCGCTGGCGCTGACGCTGGAACGGGAAGCCAAGGCGGAGGAGCTGCGGATACTGTATGTAGCCATGACCCGTGCACAGGAGAAGCTCATCATGGTATGCTCGCGGAAAAACCCGGACAAGCACCTCAAGGAGCTGTGTGCACTGGCAGAACTGCCGGCGCCGCCGGAGGCGGTGGCCGCGGTAAACTGCCCGGGCGATTGGCTGCTGCTGGCGCTGCTGAGCACATATCAGGCAGGGGTGTTCCACGATTACACCGGGGTACGTCCCGCGGTACTGTACGACGGGCCGGAGGGATTGGCGCTGCGGCTGCACCGCATCAGCGGTGAGGAGGACGGCGGTGCGGCGATGCCGGCGGAGGAGCCGGAAGCGCAGGCACCGGATCCGCAGCCGGACGAGGCGGCGCTGGCGTTCCGGTACAGCCACAGAGCGGCGACAGTGACGCCCTCCAAGGTGACGGCTACCCAGCTGAAGGGGCGGGCCATCGATCAGGAGATCGCCGAGGGAACGCTGCCGACGCGGCGGACCGCCGCACCGGAGAAACCACGATTTTTGCAGGAAAAGCGCGGACTGACCGGGGCGGAGCGCGGTACAGCCATGCACCTGGCGATGCAGTTTCTGCCGCTGGATACTCCTGCGGTACCAGAGGCAGTGACGGCTTTTGCGGAAAGACTGACGGCCCGACGGCTGCTGACGCCGGAGCAGGCGGCGGCGCTGGACATCCCGGCGCTGGCGCGGTTTTTGGCGTCGCCGTTGGCAGAGAGGATACGGACTGCGCCGCAGGTGTGGCGGGAGTACCGCTTCGCGCTGCTCACCGATGCGGGTATTTATGACGTCGCGGCAGCAGGGGAGGAGATGCTCCTGCAGGGCGTGGCAGACTGCGTGTTTGAGACGACGGCGGGTTTGACGGTGGTGGATTTCAAGACTGATCGGGTGACAGCGGCAGAGGCGTCCCAGCGGGCGGAGGCATATCGGCCGCAGCTGGACGCTTACGCCGGAGCGCTGTCGCGGATACTGGAAAAGCCGGTGACGGAGCGCATTCTGTATTTCTTCGCCTGCGGAGAAGAAATTTCTTTGTGAAAATAGCGAAAAATGCTTGCATTTGCGGGAAGAGTGTGCTATTATCACAGTTGCGTTTGCGGCGATGCCGCGGCGACGAGTGAACCAGAAAGGGGTGAACAAGAGCAATGAAGGAAGGAATCCATCCCAATTATCAGCAGACTACTATCAAATGCGCCTGCGGTAATGTGATTGAGACAGGTTCTACGAAGAAGGATATTCGCGTGGAAGTCTGCTCTAAGTGTCACCCCTTCTTCACCGGCAAGCAGAAGCTGGTGGATACCGGCGGACGCGTTGCCAAGTTCAACAAACGTTTCGGCCTGGACAAGTAAGGATACACCACTTTGCAAGACCCGTACCAATGGTGCGGGTCTTGTTTTCTATTTTACTTTTGTGCCGGGATGGGGTATAATCGTGGAAAATCATCATAACGAGGACGACTATGGAACGAAAAACCATTGAAGAAAACAAAAACGGTGCGCGGGACTACGCGGTGCTGGTGGGGCTGCGGTCCCCGGTACTTGGTGCGGACAGCGCCGACGAGGAGAGTCTGGCGGAGTTGGCGGCCTTAGTGGAGACGGCGGGCGGCGAGTCCGTGGGTATGATCCTGCAGAGCCGGGAGAAACCAGACCCCCATAGCTTCATCGGCGAGGGAAAAGTGGAGGAGGTCAAGCGCATGGTGGAGAACAGTGAGGCCACCATGGTGATCTTCGACAACGATCTGTCCCCGTCGCAGGTACGGGTGCTCACGGAGCTGTGCGGTGTGCAGGTGCTGGACCGCAGCGGCCTGATCTTGGATATCTTCGCCCAGCGAGCCCGAACAAAGGAGGGCTGCCTACAGGTAGAGCTGGCGCAGTATCAGTATCTGCTGCCCCGGCTGATCGGTATGTGGTCTCATCTGGAACGGCAGGGCGGCACCGGCGGCTCGCCCATCGGCACGAAGGGCCCCGGTGAGACGCAGCTGGAGACGGACCGGCGGCACATCCGGCGGAAGATCGACAAGCTGAAGGAGGAACTGGAGGAGGTGCGGCGCGTCCGCGCCACCCAACGTCAGCGTCGGCAGAAGAACGAGATACCCGTGGTGGCCATCGTGGGCTATACCAACGCGGGCAAGTCCACACTGCTCAACGCCATCACCGGCGCGGACATACCGGCCAACAACCGGCTTTTCGACACGCTGGACACCACCACGCGGCTGCTGACCGTCAGCGATACGCTGGATGTAGTCATCTCCGACACGGTGGGATTTATCCGCAAGCTGCCCCATCAGCTGGTCGAGGCCTTCAAGGCCACGCTGGAGGAATTGGAGTACGCCGATCTGCTGCTGCACGTCATCGATGCCAGCAATCCGGAGTGGCAGGAACAGGCGCGGATCGTGGATGATCTGATCCGGGAGCTGGGGGCGGAGAATATCCCTTGCATTCGGGTGTACAATAAGTCCGATTTGGCGTTTGCCTTCCAGCGGGACAAGGAGGGGGACGCAGTATCCGTGTCCGCAAAGACTGGCGAGGGGTTGGGCAGGCTGCTCTCCGCCATTGACAAGAAGCTGGACAAGGGCACGAAGCGTGTGACGCTGCACCTGCCCTATGACAAGGCCGGCGCGCTGGACAGCCTGTACCGGGAGGCCAAGGTGGAGTCCGTGGAGTACGGCGAGACGGTGGACGTGGTGGCGGTGTGTACGCCCCGCATCATCGGCCAGCTGAAGGACTATATCGAAGGTTGGACGGAGCCGAAGGAGGAGTGGGAATGAGCGATTTCCGTGTACCCTTTGGCCCGTCAGAGACGGAGTTCACCGAAAAACGATCCCGTTTTATCGGCCATCTGCTGCCGGTGGAGACGGAGGAGCAGGCGCGGGAATTCATCGCGCAGATAAAGAAAAAATACTATGATGCGCGGCACAACTGCTGGTGTTATCTCATTGGCGGCGATACGATGCGCTACGGTGACGACGGCGAGCCCCAGGGCACGGCGGGACAGCCCATGCTGAACGTGTTTCAGCGGGAAAACGTCACCAACGTGGTGTGCGTGGTCACGCGGTACTTCGGCGGGATCTTGCTGGGGGCCGGCGGGTTGACGCGGGCGTATTCCAAAAGCGCCCGCGATGCGCTGGTGGCGGCAGGCGTGTCGGAGATGGGCCTGTGGGCCATGGCGGACATCCCGTGTCCTTATGCGTTGTTCGAACGTGTGCGTGGTGAGGTAACGGCCCTGGGCGGCACGGTGGACAGCGCCGATTACGGCGCGGACATTCGGCTGACGGTTTCGCTGCCGGCAGAGAACACAGCGGCGCTGCGGGAACGGCTAACGGAGCTGTCAGCAGGCGGCATCGTGCTGACGGTAACGGCGGAGGCGTACCGTCCGGGACCAAAGGTGGAAATATAAAGACAGCGACCCCGGAGGCAGGGACCTCCGGGGTCTTTCACGTTTTGCGCTGGGGTATCATACGATGGCATGAGTACAAAGGAGGTGCCAGCATGGAGGAATATCTCATCACCGCCCGGTCCGTGACCCAGGCACAGCGTATGGCGCAGCTGCTGGAGCGCCGGGGTGTGCGTGCCGTGGTGGGCCGTGTGCCCATGGGCCTGACCGGCAAGGGGTGCGGCTATGTGCTGCGGCTGCGGGGACAGACCCGCACGGCGGCGGCTCTGCGGCTGCTGCGGGAGGCGGGCTTTGCACCCGCGCAGGTATTTGTTCGTCAGGATGACGGGTATAGTGAGGTAGAGTTATGATCTATTTTGATGCGGGGGCCACGACGCTGCAAAAGCCGGAGACGGTGGCACGGGCTATGTACCGGGCGGTGGGGCGGCTATCCTCGCCGGGGCGTGGGAGCTATCCGGCCACGCGGGCGGCGGAGGAAACAGACCTGCAATGCCGCACACTGGCGGCAAAGCTGTTTGGCGTGGCTGATCCGGCGCGAGTGGTGTTCACCTCCTGCGCTACACATGGGCTGAACATTGCCGTGCATACGCTGGTGAAGCCCGGCGGACGGGTGATCATTTCGGGGTATGAGCACAACGCTGTTACCCGGCCGCTGCACGCTATCCCCGGCGTGGAGCTGACGGTAGCGGATGGGCCTTTGTTTGACGGGGAGGAGATGGTACGGCAGTTCGCCGCTGCGCTGGCGTGTCCGGCGGACGCGGTGATCTGCACACACGTGTCCAACGTGTTTGGCTTCCGACTGCCGGTAGAGCGCATCGCGGCGCTGTGTCGGGAGAAGGGTGTGCCATTCGTGCTGGATGCGTCGCAGTCTGCGGGGATGCTGCCGGTGGACATGGATGCGCTGGGCGCGGCGTTTATCGCCATGCCGGGGCATAAAGGACTGTACGGGCCGCAGGGCACGGGGCTGCTGCTGTGCGGCGCGGAGCCGGAGCCACTGCTGCGGGGCGGCACGGGGTCGCAGTCGATCCTGCAGGAGATGCCGGAGGAGCTGCCGGACCGGCTGGAGGCCGGGACGCACAATATGCCGGGGATCGCAGGACTTCTGGAGGGCCTGCGGTTTGTGGAGCAGCAGGGCGTGGGACGTATTGCAGGGCACGAGAGACACCTGACGCGACATATGGCGGCACTGCTGCGGGATATTCCCGGTGCGGAGGTGTTCTATACCCCGGAGGATGGGGCACAGACAGGTGTGCTGAGCTTTCGCCTGGACGGTTGGGACTGCGAGGCGCTGGGCGAAGCTCTTGCGGCGCAGGGCGCGGCGGTGCGGGCGGGACTGCACTGTGCGCCTCTGGCGCACCGCACGGCGGGAACGCTGGAGACGGGCACTGTGCGGTGCAGCTTTTCGGCCTTTAGCACCACCGCACAGGTAGAGCACTTTGTCCGTATTTTGCGGCAAATCGTTCGTTAAACTGCAAAACTGTTCACATAATTTTTTGTTGCATTTTCCCAATATTTTTTATATAATGTTAGTATCTATTTTTATGCCCGCAACAGGAAGGGTGGTAACGTGGATAAGGTACTTTCGTTATTAGAAAATATTGGGAATTACTTATTGCTGATACGGATATCGGATATACTGGACATCGCCATTATCGCGTTTCTGGTATACAACCTGCTCCGTATGGTCAAAAGTACCCGCGCCGAGAATATCCTCAAGGGCGTGGTGGCGTTTCTGCTGGTGCTTTGGCTGGTTGATATATTGCAGCTCAACGCCATATCGTACCTTATGCGGAACCTGGTGCAGGTGGGGATCCTGTCCATTATCGTCCTGTTCCAGCCGGAGATCCGCCAGATACTGGAGAAGGTGGGCAGCCGGAACATCAAACTGCTGCGGGCCTTCAACGATCCCAAGCAGCAGTCGGAGCTGGAGGCGGCCATCGATCAGACCGTGATGGCCTGCAAGGAGATGTCCCTGAGCAAGACCGGCGTGCTGATCGTCTTTGAGCGCGACATCCATCTGGATGACATGGTGCGAAGCGGTACGACGCTGGACGCCGCCGTGTCCTCCGAGCTGCTGAAAAACATCTTTTTCGTCAAGGCGCCCATGCACGACGGCGCGGTCATCATCCGCCGCGGACGGATCTTGGGCGCGGGCTGCATGCTGCCTTTGAGCAAAAACGTGAACCTGAGCCGCGACCTGGGCATGCGGCACCGGGCCGGTATCGGCATGAGCGAGAACTCCGACGCGGTGGTGGTCATCGTTTCGGAGGAAACAGGCTCCATCTCCGTGGCTATCGGCGGTATGCTCAAGCGGCACCTGAAGCCGGAGACGCTGGGCAAGCTGCTGCGTAATGAGCTGATACCGCCGGAGGAGGAAACGGAGGACAAGTCCCGCCGTACACTGGCAGAGCTGCTGGGACTGAACAGAAAGGGGGCGGACGACCATGTCGGAACGGATCTCTGATACAAACAACGGGACGGCCAACAGCGAGGCGCGCACGCCCCGCTTTAACCGCAGCAAGACCGTGCAGGTCATCATCTCCATCCTGGTGGCTCTGGCGCTGTGGGTATATGTAGATGTGGAGAAGGCGCCGGAGAGGACGAAGACCATCCGGGATGTCCCGGTGGAATTCTCCGGCGAGAACACGACGCTTGCGGATAAGAATCTGATGCTGCTGTCCGGATATGACACCACCATTGATTTGACGATACGCGGTCCTAAGCGGGAACTGGTGAAGATGAGCCGGGATAATGTGCGGGTCATTGCCAGTACATCCAGCATCGATTCCGTGGGCGTACACCAGTTGGATTGGACCGTCAGCTTCCCTGATGGAGTGGTACGCACGAATGTCAGCGTGGAGAAGGCCAGCCTGAGCCAGATCACGGTGACGGTGGGCGAGTTGTATACGAAGGAAGTGCCGGTGGAGTGTCAGGTCATCGGCGAGGTGGCTGAGGGATATTTTACCGGCGATGTAGTGCTGGATCCCGAGGTGCTGACGCTGCGCGCCCAACGGGACGATCTGCTGAATGTCAGCTGCGCCAAGCTGACGGTGGATATCAGCGGCGCGACCCGATCGGTGGTGCAGACGGTGGACGTACAGCTGTACGACTACGACGGCAATCTGGTGGAGAACAGCAACATACGCACCAGTGCCAGCCTGATACAGGCCAAGGTGCCGGTGCTGACCACCAAGGAGGTGGCCCTGGCCATAGAGTTCGAGGGCGTGCCCGGCGCGGCGGCAGACAGCATCGTCTGTGATATCGCGCCCAAGACGGTGCGGCTGAACGGAGAGGCCGACGTGTTGGCGTCTATTGACAAGCTCGTGCTTGCCACGCTGCATGTGGACGATCTGGGGCTGCACCAGCAGAATAGCTATGTGGTCACGCCGCCGGACGGCACCTGGCTGGTCAACGGCAACGAGGTGGCCACGGCGGACATCACCCTGGACGGTATCAGCGAGACGACGCTGACGGTGACGGATCTGTCCTTCACCGATCTGCCGGCGGGGCTGTATGCCGTCGTGCCAGAGGGCGGATTGACGGTACGGCTGTGGGGACTCAGCGAGGAGATCGAGGCCATTACCGCCGAGAACCTGCGGGCCACGGCGGACATGAGCGCCGTGACCGGACAGGGGAGCTTCACCGTGCCGGTGACCGTGACGGTCAGCGGGTTCAGCGATGTGACGGTGCGCGGTACCTATGAGCTGACGCTGACCATTACCGACACGCCGCCGCAGACGGAGCCGGCGGTACCTGCCGGCGGAGAGGACCAGACGGCCCCCGAGATGCCGGAGACATGAGTATTCCCGAGAGGTGAGATAATGACACAGATCGCAACGGTTGAAAAGCTATTGCCCGGCGGGTATGCGGAGATATCCGTACCGCGGAAGACCGCCTGCGGCCACGACTGCGAGGAGTGCGCCGGCTGCGGCATGACCGGCGCGGCTATCAAGGCCCGTGCCAAGAACGATCCCAACGCCCAGCCGGGAGAAAAGGTCGTGGTGGAAAGCAGCACGAAAAAGCTGCTGGGTGTGGTGGCGCTGGTGTATGTGCTGCCTGTGATCGGGTTCCTGCTGGGGTATTTCCTCAGCGAAGGGCTGCTCGAGGGCTGGCGGTACGGGATCGCCGTGGCTGCGGCGGTGCTGGCATTTTTGCCCAGTGTGGCCTATGACCGCTACGCACGGCGGAAAGAGCTGCTGACCTACACCATATTACGGGTGTTCTGAGAGATGTTCGGCTATGTGCGGCCTTCGGATGACCGGCTGACGCCGGCGGACCGTGAGACGTTCCGCGCCGCCTACTGCGGGTTGTGCCACGCGCTGGGTGCGCGGTACGGCTTGGTGGGGCGGATGATCCTGAACTATGATCTGACTTTTTTGGCGATGGTGCTGTCGGACGGAGCAGGGGAGATGTGCGCCAAGCGCTGCGCGGTGCATCCGATGCGGAGACGCTGCTGCGTTGCGGGCGATCCGGCGCTGGACGCGGCGGCGGACATGAGCGTGATACTGACCTACTGGCAGCTGCGGGACGGTGTGGCCGACCACGGCTTCTGGGGCGGGCTGAAGTATCGAATCGCATCGGCGCTGCTGTATCCGGCGTACCGGAGGGCGCGGGAACACCGTCCGCGGTTCGACGCGGGGACCAAGGCGCATCTGTCGGAGCTGGCGGCGCTGGAACGGGAGAGATGTTCCTCCCTGGATGCGCCGGCGGATGCCTTTGCAAAGCTGCTGGCACTGGCGGCGGAGGAGGTCAACGATCCGGTGCAGCGGCGGGTGACAGCACAGCTGCTGTACCATCTGGGCCGGTGGGTCTATCTGGTGGACGCGGCGGACGACCTGCGGGCGGATATAAAAAGCGGCGGGTACAACCCACTGGCCCTGCGCTTTACGCCGAAGGACGGCGCGCTGGCACCGGCCGACAGTGAGGCACTGGCCCTGACGCTGGATGGTTCTGTCCGGACCATGGCGGCGGCCTTTGAACTGCTGCCGGAGACAAAGTACACACCGGTCCTGCGTGCTGCGGTGTACGAGGGACTGTATGCCGTGGGGGCGGCCGTGCTGCACGGTACGTTCCGTAAGCGGCAGAGACGAGAAGAACCTATACGAAAGGCGGACACGGACTATGCGTGATCCCTATCAAGTGTTGGGGGTGCCCAGCACCGCCACAGACGAAGAGGTGAAGAAGGCTTACCGTGACCTGGCGCGGAAGTATCACCCGGACAATTATCACGACAACCCGCTGGCTGATCTGGCGCAGGAGCGCATGAAGGAGATCAACGAGGCCTATGAGGCGGTGCAGTCCCAGCGGAAGGCCCAGCGCAGCGGCGGGTATTCTGCCTCCGGTGCGGGCTACGGCACCGGATACGGCGGGTATCAGTCGGCATATCAGGGGCCCTATCAGGGCAGCAGCCGCTATCAGCGGGTGCGTATGGCCATCAGCAGCGGCGATCTGAACCTGGCGGAGGAGCTGCTGAACGCCCAGACCAACCACGACGCCGAGTGGAATTTCCTCAAGGGCGCGATCTGCTATCGCCGGGGCTGGCTGGACGAGGCGCGGCGGTATTATCAGACCGCCGTTACTATGGCGCCGGACAACCCGGAGTACCAGCGGGCGCTGGATATTCTGGAGGGCCGTGGTGCGGCCTACCGGCCCGATGGCTATGGCAGTGTGACCACCGGCACCTGCGGAAACAGCGACTGTCTGCGCCTGTGCGGCGCCACGCTGTGCTGCAACGCGCTGGGCGTGCCCGTTTGCTTCTGCTGAATTTGTACACAACAGGGGAGGGTTTCCCTGTTCTACTAAAATGAAGGAGTTGATCCCGTGGTCAAGAGTATGACCGGTTACGGCCGCGCCCGCGAGATGCGAAGCGGCAGAGATATCACCGTGGAGGTGAGGTCCGTCAACAACCGCTATCTGGACTGCACTGTGAAGCTGCCCCGCGCCTATATTTTTGCGGAGGACGCCATCAAGACACGCGTACAGAAGGCGATCTCCCGCGGCAAGGTGGATGTGTTCGTCACCATCGACACCTCTGCGGCGGATGTGGCGGTGGTGCAGGTGAACGAAGGGCTGGCGAAGGGGTACTATGACGCGCTGATGCATCTGAAGAACAGCTTTGCGCTGCCCGGCGATGTGACGCCGGAGGTGCTGGCCAGGTTTCCTGATGTGCTGACGGTCACCAAGGCGGAGGAGGATGTGGAGGCTATCGCCGCCGACATCTGCGCCGTGCTGGACGATGCGCTGGTGGCCTATAACACCATGCGTGCCGTGGAGGGTGAAAAGCTGGCGTTGGACGTTTCCTCCCGGGTGGATACCATTGAGGAGACCGTGAGTAAGGTGGAGGCGCAGTCGCCCCAGACGGTGGCGGCCTATCGCCAGCGGCTGGAAGCCAAGATGCAGGAGGTACTGCAGTCCACCACCATCGATGAGAGTCGTATCCTTACCGAGGCGGCTATCTTCGCTGATAAGGTGGCTGTGGACGAAGAAACGGTGCGCCTGCGAAGCCATATCGCCCAGTTGCGGGACATGCTGCAAAGCGGCGAGCCCGTGGGCCGAAAGCTGGATTTCCTGATCCAGGAGGTCAACCGCGAGTGCAACACCATCGGCTCCAAGTGCAACGATCTGACTGTGGCACGGGATGTGGTGAACATGAAGGCCGAGGTAGAGAAGATCCGCGAGCAGGTACAGAATATGGAGTAAGGAGGCCGGTATGCAGTTTATCAACATCGGCTTCGGCAACCTGGTGTCCGTCCAGCGGCTCATCGCCGTGGTCAGCCCGGACTCTGCCCCGGTAAAGCGCCTGGTGCAGGAATCCCGTGACCGTGGGATGCTTATCGACGCTACCTACGGCCGCAAGACGGCCTCGGTGCTCATTATGGACAGCGACCATGTGGTGCTGTCCGCCCTGGCGGCGGAGCGTCTGGCACCGCGCCTGGGATTGTCGGTAGAAGAATTGACAGAGGAGGATGAATGACCCTTGCATAAGATAGGAAAGACCTTTATTGTCTCCGGGCCCTCCGGTGTGGGTAAAAGCACCGTGCTGCACGCCCTGTTCCAGGGCCGTGATGACCTGTATTTCTCCGTATCCGCCACTACCCGCGCGCCCCGCGAGGGTGAGCAGGACGGCGTGGACTATCACTTCATCCAGGCGGATGCCTTCCGCGATATGATCGCCGCCGATGCCTTTCTGGAGTATGCCGAGTATGTGGGCAACTTCTATGGCACGCCCAAGATGTACGTGGACGACGCCATGGCCCGGGGCAAGGACGTGATATTGGATATCGAGCGCCAGGGCGCCGTGCAGGTGTGTGCCAAGCGGCCGGAGACGGTGCGTATTTTCATCGCTCCGCCCAGCTGGGATGAACTGGAGCGCCGCCTGACTGCCAGGGGGACCGATACGCCGGAGAAAATACAGAAGCGTCTGATCCGCGCCCAGGTGGAACTGGAGATGGCCGGCGACTATGACTATTTTGTGGTCAACGATACGGTAGAGAATGCCGTGAATGAGCTGCGGGCCATTATGTGCGCCGAGCACTGTAAACCAGCTGAGCGTATGTGCGCCATCCTCAGCGAAAAGTAAGTGTGTGAACCGACGCGGCCTGTCCGCGTATTTGGGCCGCCCCGCCTGGGCGCAGCCATACAAAACGAAAGGAATTGATCGTTATGTCTATGCTTTATCCCGCTATGAACAAGCTGACTGAGTACATCCCCAATCGCTACATGATGGTGAACGTGGTGGCACGCCGCGCCCGTCAGATCGCCGCCGAGGCCGAGGTCACCGGCGAGCCTCTGCCGGAGAAACCCGTGACAATGGCCATCGGCGAGGTAGCCGAGGGCAAGTACGTCAGCGACCCCGTTATCGAGGAAGACGAGGCCTGAGGTGGCGGTGATCGCCAAGGTGGCCGTACAGGCGGCTACCTACGCCATCGACAAGGCCTATGATTACCTGCTGCCGGAGGAAGTCGGCGGACAGGCGGGCTGCCGGGTGCTGGTGCCCTTCGGCCGCGGCAACCGGCTCACAGAGGCGATGATCCTCTCCCTGCATCAGGCGGTGCCGGACAAGCCGCTGAAGGCGGTCCGATCCCTGCTGGATGAAGAGCCGGTCATCACGGAAAGGGAGCTGCGGCTGGCGCTGTGGATGACACGCCGGTACTTCTGCACGTTTTATGACGCGCTGCGTACCGTGTTGCCTGCCGCCGTATGGTACCATTACCGGGAGACTTGGTCCCTGGCACAGCCGCCGCTGGTGCCCACACGACAGGAGGCAGCGGTATGCCACCTTTTGCAGGATGGCCCGCTGACCACGGATAAGCTGCGTCAGGCGCTGGGCGACGATGTTGAGCCGCTGCTGCGCCGCATGGCCAAATCGGGTGCACTGCACTGCAAAAAGGAGCAGAGCCGCAAGGTACGCGACAAGGTGGTACTGTTCGCCCGTCTCGCTGTTCCTGCTGAAGAGGCGTTGGCTCTGGCCGGTAAGTCCCAGCGGCGGCGCGAGGCAGTGACGTTTCTGGCTCAAAACGGGGAGACAGCACTGCACGATGTGACGTATTTCACCGGCGTATCCCGCCAGACACTGAACGCCCTGGAGAAGCTGGGGGCGGTGGCGTACCGGGAGCAAGAGGAATACCGAATATCTGAAAAACAATACACTGTAAAGGCGGAAGAATTGACGCTGAACGACCAGCAGCAGCGCGTCTGTGACACGCTGCTGGCCCAGGTGCGGACGGAGACGCCCGGCGTCACGCTGCTGCGCGGCGTAACCGGCAGCGGCAAGACGGTGGTGTATATCCGGCTGGCGCAGGAACTGCTGAAAATGGGCAGATCTGTGATGATCCTGGTGCCGGAGATCGCCCTGACGCCCCAGATGATGGCGCGGTTCACCGTGTATTTCGGCCACGAGGTGGCGCTGCTGCACAGCGGTTTGCGGATGACGGAACGTTATGATCAGTTCAAGCGGCTGCGGCGGGGCGAGGCCCATATCGTGTTGGGTACCCGGTCGGCGGTGTTTGCACCGCTGGAAAATCTGGGCCTCATCATCATGGATGAGGAGCAGGAGGGGTCCTATCAATCGGAAAACGCCCCTTGCTATCATGCGCGGGATGTGGCAAAATACCGCTGCGCCGCCGAGGGTGCGCGGCTGCTGCTGGGCTCTGCCACGCCCACGGTGGAGACGTTTTACCACGCGCAGCAGGGTGAGTACGATCTGCTGGAGTTGACGGAGCGCTACAACCGCCGCGCTCTGCCCGAGGTCCGCATCGCCGATCTGCGGCAGGAGCTGCGTGCCGGAAACAGCACCGTTATCAGCCGCCCACTGCAGGAGGAACTGGCAAAAAACATCGCTGCGGGGGAGCAGAGCATCCTATTCCTGAACCGCAGGGGCAGCAGCCGCCAGCTGCTGTGTCCCCAGTGCGGCTATGTGCCGGAGTGCCCGCGGTGCAGTGTATACCTGACATACCACAGCGCCAACGACCGGCTGATGTGCCACTACTGCGGTTATTCACACGCTGCGCCGACGGTGTGCCCGGAGTGCGGCGGCACACTGAAGCATATCGGCTTTGGTACCCAGCGGGTAGAGGAGGAGCTGCATGAGCTGTTCCCGGGAGTCGAGGTGCTGCGGATGGATGCGGACACCGTATCCGTGGGACATGAGGCACTGCTGAAGGAATTTGAGGAGAGGCAGATCCCCATTCTGTTGGGCACCCAGATGGTGGCCAAGGGGCTGGATTTTGCCAATGTGACGCTGGTGGGTGTGCTCAGCGCCGACCTGTCCCTATATGTGGATCACTACCGGGCGGCGGAGAGGACCTTCAATCTCTTGACACAGGTGGTTGGCCGTGCGGGCCGAGGCGACAAGGCCGGGCGGGCTGTGATACAGACCTACACACCGGAGAATGATGTGATACAGGCGGCGGCCGCCCAGGACTATCAAGGGTTTTACGATGCCGAGATCGCGCTGCGCCGCCTGCGGCAGGACCCGCCCTTTGCAGATCAGTTCACCGTTACGGTGACGGGACCGGAGGAGGCGTCGGTACGTCACTCCATCGAGCTGCTGCGGCAGGGGATCGGAAATGCGGCGGAGAAGCCGCCCTACGACACGCTGGGGATACAGGTCATCGGGCCTGCGCCGGCGCCGGTGGTAAAGGTCAACGGCGTATACCGTTACCGCCTGCTGGTGCTGGGGCAGAATATCGCGCCGGTGCGGGAGCTGCTGGCGGGGTTCATGCGAGCCTTTGTGCAGCGGCCCGAAAACCGAAGACTGCATATTTATACGGACTGCGATAAAATGGATTAGATCCAGGAAATACGAGGTAAGATTATGGCTTTACGAAAGATCGCGTTGGAGGGCGAGGCGTGCCTGAGCAAGGTGTGCCGCCCAGTCACAGATTTTAACAGCCGGCTGCATACGCTGCTGGACGACCTGGCAGATACACTGGCCGACTCCGGCGGCGTGGGCCTGGCCGCGCCCCAGGTGGGCGTACTGCGCCGGGTGTGCGTGGTGCTGGACGAGGAGGATCAGCTGATCGAGCTGGTGAACCCGGAGATCATCTACACCGAGGGAGAACAGACCGGGCTGGAGGGCTGCTTGAGCGTTCCCGGGAAATACGGCGTGGTAACGCGGCCTGAGGTGGTGCGTGTCCGTGCCCAGGACCGGGACGGTCAGTGGTTCGAGGTCGAAGACGAGGGCCTGACGGCCCGATGCTTCTGCCATGAGATCGAGCACCTGGATGGTCATCTGTTCGTGGAGCATACCGACCGGCTCATGGAGGGCGAGGAGCTGCAGAAGTGGCTGGAGGCGCACGCCGACGAGTACGAGATCGAGGAAGAAGAGGACAAGTAATGCGTATTCTGTTTATGGGAACGCCGGATTTTGCCGTGGCGTCCCTCAAACGGCTGGTGGCCGACGGACACGACATCTGCGGTGTGTTCACCCAGCCGGACAAGCCGAAGAACCGCGGCATGAAGCTGATTGCGCCGCCGGTGAAGGAATATGCCCTGACGCAGGGACTGCACGTATATCAGCCGTTGAAAATGAAGGACGGTACGGCGTTGGAGCTGGTGCGGTCCCTTGCTCCCGAGCTGATCGTGGTGGCAGCCTATGGCCGTATCCTGCCGGAGGACATCCTGAACACGCCAAAGTACGGTGCCATCAACGTACACTCCTCCATCCTGCCGAAGTACCGGGGCGCGGCGCCCATCAACTGGGCGATCCTCAACGGCGACGCTGTGACAGGTGTGTCCATTATGTATATGGCGCCGGAGCTGGATGCGGGAGATGTGATACTGTGCCGCGAGACGGCCATCGATCCGGACGAGGACGCGGTGGCGCTGACGGCGCGGCTGGCGGAGCTTGGCGCGGAAGCGCTGCATGAGGCCATCGGGCAGATCGAACGCGGCACCGTTACCCGGACGGCGCAGGATCACGCGGCGCACACCTACGCGCCCATGCTGGATAAAAGCCTCTCGCCGATGGATTTCTCCCGGTCGGCGCAGCAGCTGCACGATCAGGTGCGGGGCCTGGTGCCCTGGCCCAGTGCGTCCATGGTGCTGGCAGGCAAGCCGGTCAAGGTCCACCGCACCGCGGTAGGCGGAGAGACCTCCGCCCCGGCGGGCAGCGTGGTGGAGGCGGACAAAAACGGCCTGGCCATTGCCTGCGGCGACGGCAGGCTGCTGCGTGTTCTTGAATTGCAGGGCGAGGGCGGCAAGCGCATGGCAGCGGCGGATTATCTGCGGGGCCATCCGGTCCCGCTGGGCCTGTGACGCCCCGTGACGCGCGGGACGCGGCGCTGGAGGCGCTGCTGCAGATGGAGCGCCGGGGCGCATGGTCTGACGGCAGCCTGAAGCGTATCGCGGCCCAGTCCGGGCTGGAGGCCCGGGACGCGGCGCTGTGTACCCGTTTGACCTATGGCGTGGTGCAGAACCGGACACTGCTGGACTACTATATCGACCATTGGTGTACGCAGAAGGCCGCCCGGCTGGAACCGGTGGTGGCCTGCCTGCTGCGTTTGGGTATATATCAGATACTGTTCATGGACAAGGTGCCCGACCGGGCTGCTGTTCACGAGACAGTAGAGCTGACAAAACGCCGGGGCAAGACCCGTGCCGCGGGCATGATCAATGCAGTGCTGCGGAAATGTGCGTCAAGCAAAAACACTTTACCGCCATTGCCGCAGAATAGTTTTATTTCCAAAGCAGCGGTGCAGTACAGCCATCCCAGGTGGTTGGTGGAGCGCTTGACGGCTTTGGTCGGCGAGCAGGAGGCCGAGGCGTTCCTGCGGTTGGATAACGAGCCTGTTCCCACGGTGATACAGGCCAATCCGCTGAAGACCACGCCGGCGGAATTGGAAAATGGGCTGCGATCGGACGGTGTCCGTCTGGTGCCGCACCCTTGGCTGGAGGGCTGCTTTGAAGTCACCGGTACCGGTGATTTGGAGCGTCTGTCCGCCTTTGCGTCGGGACGCTGCACGGTGCAGGATGCTGCGGCGCGTTTGGCGGCCATTGCCGCCGGACCGAAGCCCGGCGACCGGGTGCTGGATGTGTGCGCCGCCCCTGGCGGCAAATCCTTCGCCATGGCCATGCAGATGGAGAACCGGGGCGATATCCTCTCCTGTGACATTCACCCCCACAAGCTGAATCTCATCGAAAACGGTGCGGCACGGCTGGGGATCACTATCATCCGCACAGCACTGGCCGATGGGCGGGAGCGTCACGCCGGCTGGGTGGAGCAGGCCGATGTGGTTCTGGCCGATGTGCCGTGCTCCGGCCTGGGCATTATCCGGAAGAAACCGGATATCCGCTGGAAGGATCCGGCGCAGCTGGCACAGCTGCCCGCCGTCCAGCTGTCGATATTGAACAACGTGTCTGCCTACGTCCGTCCCGGCGGCGTGCTGGTGTATGCCACCTGCACCGTTCTGCCGGAGGAAAACGGCAGCGTGGTGTCGGCCTTTTTGGATGTACACCCGGACTTTGCGAAAGAGAAATTTACCCTGCCCGGTATCGGAAGCTGTCCCGGTGATGTGACACTGTGGCCCCAGCGGACCGGCACCGATGGATTTTACATCTGCCGTATGCGCCGCAGGGGATAACGTCAAGGAGCGAACCGCATGACCGACATCAAATCCATGACCGAGCGCCAGCTGGCTGACTTTTTTAAGAATATGGGACAGCCGGCTTTCCGTGCCAAGCAGGTATTCACCTGGCTGCACCGTGGCGTGCGCTCCTTTGACGAGATGACCGACCTGTCCAAGCCGCTGCGTGCCCAGCTGGCCGAGACGTGCTTCATTACAGCGCCGACCGTGGCCCGGAAGCAGACCTCGAAGCTGGACGGGACCGTTAAATATTTGTGGGAGCTGGCCGACGGCAACTGCATCGAGACAGTCCTCATGCAGTACCACCACGGCAACACCGTGTGTATCTCCTCTCAGGTGGGCTGCCGTATGGGCTGCGCCTTTTGCGCCAGCACCATCGCCGGCAAGGTCCGGGACTTGCGGCCATCTGAGCTGCTGGACCAGGTGTTGTTTACCCAGCTGGACAGCGGCCTGCCTGTCTCCAACATCGTGCTCATGGGTATCGGCGAGCCGCTGGACAACATGGACAATGTGCTGCGCTTTCTGGAGCTGGTCAACAGCCCTCATGGGATGAACATCGGTATGCGGCATATCAGCCTGTCCACCTGCGGCGTAGTGCCGGGGATCGACGCGCTGGCGGATCGGCAGCTTCAATTAACGCTGTCTGTCTCCCTTCACGCGCCGGACAGCGAGACCCGCAGCCGTATTATGCCGGTGAACCGGGCGTATGATGTAGAGACGCTGTTTGCCGCCTGCCACAGATACTTCCAAAAGACCGGGCGGCGCATCAGCTTTGAGTATGCCATGATCGACGGTGTCAACGACCACGACTGGCAGGCGGAGCTGATCGCGAAAAAGCTGAAGGGTATGCCGGGCCACGTGAACCTGATACCCCTGAACGACGTGGTGGAGAGCCCGTATAAGCCCAGCAGACGCATCGGCGCTTTCCAGCAAAAGCTGGAGAGTTTGGGTGTTACCGCCACGGTCCGCAGAAGCCTGGGTGGCGATATCGACGCCTCCTGCGGCCAGCTGCGGCGGAAGGAAATGCAGGAACGCGGCCAACTGTGAGACACGGACTCTTTACGGAATAAAGGATGTGAGCGACTATGAAAATGTGGGGGATCACCAATACCGGGTTGGTGCGGAGCGAGAATCAGGACGCCTACGCCGTGTTCGAGGCCGGCGCATTCCACGCGGCCGTGGTGTGCGACGGTATGGGCGGCACCAACGGCGGACAGGTGGCCAGCGCCATCGCCGTAGCCCGGTTCGAAAAGGAGCTGCGCGACAGCCTGCGGGACGATATGGACATCCCGCAGCTGCGGCAGGCAATGCTCAGCGCTATCGCCTGCGCCAATGACGCCATCCGGCAGGAGGCGGCGCGGAACGCGGAGTACCAGCACATGGGTACCACGCTGGTGTGCGCCGTGGCCCGGTCCGACATGGCGATTATCGGTAACATCGGCGACAGCCGTGCCTATCACATCACGCCGGAGGGAATTTTCCAGATATCCCGCGACCACTCGGTGGTGGAGAATATGGTGGCCAAGGGCGATCTGACGCCGCTGGAGGCCCGAACGCACCCCAATCGCAATCTCATCACCCGGGCACTTGGCCCGGATATCCACGCCAAGGCGGATACCTTTGAGCTGCCCTGGCACAAGGACGAGTTCCTGCTGCTCTGTTCCGACGGACTGGTGAACACCGTCTCGGATCAGGAGATGCTGTTTGAGGTCCTCCACGACGGGGACGTAAATGAATGTCTTGACCATTTGCTGCAAATATCGCTTCAGCGGGGCGCACCGGACAACATCACGGCAGTGCTGCTGCTGAACGAGGAAGGGAGATGACCACATGGATCAGTATATCGGAAAAATGCTGGACGATCGCTATGAAATACTGGAACTGATCGGCTCCGGCGGTATGGCCAATGTCTATAAGGCCCGGTGCCACCGGCTGAATCGCCTTGTGGCCATCAAGATACTGAAAAGCGACCTGGCGGACAACGCGGATTTCCGCCGCCGGTTCCACGATGAGTCCCAGGCGGTAGCACAGCTGAGCCACGCCAACATCGTGTCGGTGTATGACGTGTCCACCAATCCGGACCGGGAATATATCGTCATGGAGCTGATCGACGGCATCACGCTGAAGCAGTATATGGAGCGCCGTGGCCGCATGGACTGGCGGGAGTCCCTGCATTTCATCACCCAGATCATGCGGGGACTGAGCCACGCCCACAGCCGCGGCATCATCCACCGTGATATCAAGCCCCAGAACATCATGGTCCTGCGGGACGGCAGCGTGAAGGTGGCTGATTTCGGCATTGCCTGCCTTGCCAACCAGGGGCAGACACTGACCCAGGAGGCGCTTGGTTCCGTGCACTACATCTCGCCGGAGCAGGCCCGGGGCGACCGTATCGACGCGCGCTCGGATATCTATTCCGCCGGTGTTGTGCTGTATGAGATGCTCACCGGACGCCTGCCCTTTGAGGGCGACAGCGCCGTATCCGTGGCCATCCAGCACCTTAGTTCCGTGCCCCTGGCACCCAGGGATATCGATCCCAGTATCCCCGAGCCGCTGGAGCTGATCTGCATGAAGGCTATGAACAGCGACCCCAACAAGCGCTACGCCTCAGCGGACGCCATGATCGAGGATCTGGAGAAGTTCCGCCGGGACCCCTCCGTGGATATGGACTATATCCGGCAGGAGCTGACTGCCCCTGCCGCGGATACCGAGCCTACCATGCCCCTGCCCACGGCCCAGGTGGCCTCCGCCGTAAAAAAGCACACCGGCGAGCTGCGCCGGGAGCGCGAGGAGGAAGAGGAGCCGCCCCGCCGGGATAAGAAGTCTATTGCCATCATCGCCGGGATCTTTGCCGCGGCGGTGCTGCTGGTGGTGCTGCTGTTCAAGCTGATACTGGGTGATTTCGGTCCTGCCGGCAGCAACAAGAGCTACCCCGTGCCCGATATCCGCGGCAAGACTGTGGAGGAGGCCCAGGAGATGGAGGGCGTAAAGGATATCTTCCTGATCGAGGTGCAGGGTACCCGCACTACGGAGGAATACCAGCCGGGGCAGATCGTCGAGCAGGATCCCGCCGCCGGACGTACCCGCAAGAGCAATCTGGTCATTCAGGTCTATGTGGCTGCCGAGCCGGAGAAGGTGCCGATGAAGGACCTGGTGGGCATGGAGTACCGCCAGGCGCGCGTGCTTCTGACCGATATGGGTCTGGATCTGAAGATCACCACGGAAACCGTGTCCTCCGACAAATACGGCGCGGACGCCGTGATCGAGACAGTCCCTGCCGCCGACGAGCCGCTGGTGGCCGGACAGACGGTGATCCTGCGGGTCAGCACCGGGCCGGAAACGGTGACAGTGCCTACCTTCACCGGTCAGGATATCGCCAACGCAGTGCAGAATGCTCAGGACCTGGGCCTTACTGTGGGTGAGATCACCTATGACACATTCAGCTTTGCGCCCCAGGGCCAGGTGATCGATCAGAGCATCAAGCCCACCAGCGAGGTTACCGGCGGTACAAAGATCAGCTTTACCGTCAGCGGGCAGAAGAACAGCGACGACGCCACAGCGGCCCGGGTGGTGGAGTTTACCATGCCCAGCGATATGGAGGGTATGATCAAGGTGGAGTTCGAGCAGGACAGCGTGACCCTGGACAGCCAGTACATCAACGCCTCCATGGGGACGGTGACATATACCTTCACCGGCAAGACTGGGACCAGTTCTAACGTCTGTGCCGTCTTTACCAGCATGAACACCGGGGCCACTAAGGTCTCCGCCATTCAGGAGATACGCTTTTGAGTCGGGGCCGCATTGAGAAGGCCCTCAGTGGTTTCTACTATGTAAATACCGGAGCCGAGACGCTGCAATGCCGCGCCCGCGGAAAGTTCCGCCGTGAGGGCATGAGCCCGCTGGTGGGCGACTGGGTCCAGGTCCGCGACCTGGGCGGGGGCGAAGGCTTTGTGGAGGCTGTGGAGCCGCGCCGCAATGTGTTTTCCCGTCCCGCCGCCGCCAATATCGATCAGCTGGTCATCCTGGCCTCCGCCGCCATCCCTGTGACGGAGCCGTATCTCATTGACCGCATTTCCGCCATCGCCGCCCTGAAGGGCTGTCAGGTGCTGCTGTGTCTGAACAAGTGTGATCTGAACACGGCGGACGAGCTGTATGACATCTACAGTCACTCCGCCCTGCCGGTGCTGCGTATCAGCGCCGAGACAGGGGAGGGACTGGAGACGCTTCGCGCCGCCATCGCCGGAAAGCTGAATGCCTTTACCGGGAACTCCGGCGTGGGGAAGTCCAGCGTGCTGAATCGGCTGCTGCCGGAATTGCATTTGCCGGTGGGCGAGGTCAGCAAGGCCCTTGGCCGCGGCCGCCACACCACGCGCCATGTGGAGCTGTTTGCTTTGGGCGGCGGCACCTATGTGATCGACACACCGGGTTTTTCCTCCTTTGATACAGAGGAAATGGACCTGGAGCTGAAGGCGCACCTGCCGGAGACGTTCCCCGAATTTGCGCCCTATGTGGACCAGTGCCGCTTTACCGGCTGCACCCACACAAAAGAAAAGGGCTGCCGTGTGCTGCAGGCGGTGAAGGACGGTGATATCCCTGCCAGCCGCCACAGGAGCTATCTGCGGCTCTATGATGAACTGAAGGACCTGCGGGCCTGGCAGAAGAAGTGAAAAAGCGGAGTGCGATGCACTCCGCTTTTTGCGCTTCATATACTGGAGCAGGGGGAGGGATATACGGTGCGAAGATGGGGCGGCTGCTGCTGGTTGGGCATTTGTGCGCTGGGATTGGGACTGGGTATCCTGATCGCGGCGGTGTTCCCGGTGGGCTGCTTAATGTTCCTGGTGTCGTTTTTGCTGATCGCCTGCGGCATCGCGTGCTTGAGGGACAGGAGGTGAGGGCATGAGGATCATCGTCTGGCGGGCGCCCCGTGGGATGCGGAGACTGCTGCGCCGGCTGTTCGGCGTGGCGGCATAACCGTCGGAGTTCACACATAGAATGGTCACAAACCATAGGAATGTGAGGGCTGGAACGATGGAATGTGGCTTGCAATGGAAGGATATCACCTGCTGGGATGAGGTGCCCCGGCTGACGCTGACCCACGAGGAAACGCTGGAGGCAGCCATCCCCGATTACTGCCCGGACATGGGGCGTGTGGTGGAGGCCTCAGGCACACTGTGTCTGCGGTCCATCACCGCCCGCAGCGGCAGTCTGGAGCTGAAGGGCACTGCCCGGGTCACGGTGCTGTATACATCAGAGGAGAGCGTGGGACTGCGGAGCCTGACCCAGGCGGTGCCCTTTGTCTGCACGGCGGAGAACCGTCCCCTGGCGGCCTGCCAGGTGCTGTGGGCCGCCGGAAGGCTGCTGCTGTGCGAGGCCCAGGCACTGACGCCCCGCCGTTTGTCCCTGCGTCTGATGCCGGAGTGGACGGTCTGCGGCTATACCTGCACCACCGTACAGCTGTGCTGCGGTGTGGAGGAGGACCCCGCCCTGCGGCTGCGCCGCCGGGAGCATGAGCTGTACATGACCGCCGCCATGGCGGAGCGTGAGTGTGCCGTCGCCGGTGAGGTCACGGTACCGGCCGGCCAGCCGGCACCGGAGGACCTGCTCCTCTGCCGCCTGTATCCCCAGATCGCCTCCTGTCAGCTGGTGGGCGCCAAGCTGCTGGTAAAGGGCGAACTGACCCTCTGTGCCCTGTATCGCTGCCAGCAGCAGAAGCTGCATACATACACCGCCGCTGTGCCCTTCTCCCAGATCGTGGACAGCCCGGCCGGCGGTGAGGAGGGAGATGTTGCCGTCCGGGTGCAGCTGATCTGCGGCGAGGCGCGTCTGCTGCGGACCGAGGAGAGCAGCGGATTCTCCGTCTCGGCGGAGCTTCGGCTGCTGCTGCGTATCACGCGTAAGGAGACGGTATCCTGCGTTACGGATCTGTACAGCACCCACTGCGGCACCAAGCTGGAAACGGCAGAACGGTCCCTGCCCCTGGCGCCGGAGCGCCCCGTGCGGCAGGAGGCGGTCCAGCATCTGGATTTCGGCCGTCAGCGGCCCTTCGTGTTCGTTACGGATACCGCCTGCGCGCCCTCCACCGGAGAAGACGGTACGCCCTGCGCCGACGTGCGTATGCGTCTGCTGTATCTGGACGAGGAGGAGGCCCCGGCCGTCACCGAAAAAATGGCGCAGCTGCCGCTGGGAGAGGGAGAGGTCTGTACCCTGTGCGGCGCACCGGAGGTAGCCTTCACCGGCAGCGGTTGTGATCTGCGGCAGGCGGTGGCGGTATCGCCCGCCGCCGCGCCCCGTGAAACGCTGTCAACCGTCAGTGCGGTGCAGTGTCTGCCTGAGCAGGAAAATGCCCGCCGGCCATCTCTGGTCATGCGGCGTCTGGCGCCGGGAGAGACTCTGTGGGATGCGGCAAAGCAGTACCGCACCGACGAGGAGCTGATTCGCGCGGTGAACCAGTTGGAGGAGGGAACGGTACCGGATAAAATGCTGCTGATCCCCCGCGTTCGGTAAATTTTCGTTGACTTTCCGCCGCCGTTTGGGTAGAATTGATCCTGCGAGTACGCTGGATAGTCGCGGGGGCAGGGCGAAAGCCCGTCCATGAGGAAAGTCCGGGCTCCACAGGGCAAGGATAGCGGGTAACGCCCGCCGAAGGCGACTTCAGGAAAAGTGCAACAGAGATATACCGCCCGTCGGCTCCGTGCCGGCGGGTAAGGGTGGAAAGGCGAGGTAAGAGCTCACCCGACGGCGTGTGAAAGCGACCGTCGCTGTAAACTCTATCCGGAGCAACACCGGTATGGGAGCATAGGCCGGCCCGGCTGCTCCCGAGGTGGCTTGAGCGTACCGGCGACGGCACGCGTAGATAGATGACTATCAAAACAGAACCCGGCTTATAGGCATACTCGCACGCTTATAAGGGGGCCGCAGCGCTTTACGCTGCGGCCTTTTTTATGTTTTGTACAAATCAGACAAGAAAAAACAGAATAATTTGGAACACAAGACTATTTACATTAGTTCGGTAAAGTGGTAAATTGGTAGCGTAGTAAACAGAGCGCCGGCAGACCGGCGGAAAACAAGGACAAAGACCGGTATCCCGGCAAGAAAAGGAGAAAGACAATGAAAAAGATCATCGCATTGATTTTGGCCATGGTGATGGCACTGTCGCTGGTGGCCTGCGGTCAGACCGCACAGGATGACAAATCCAAGGATGATGCCAATTCCACTTCCGCAAAGACCTTCATCATGGGTATCGACGCGGAATATCCCCCCTTCAGCTATCTGGATGCGGACGGCAACTACACCGGCTTTGACGTGGAGGTCTGCAAGGCCGCCTGCGATCTGCTGGGATGGGAGCTGCAGATCTTCCCTGTGAACTGGGATCAGAAGCTGGTGCAGCTGGACGCCAAGGAGTGCGACTGCGTTTGGTCCGGCATGACGATCCTCGACTCCATGAAGGAGGCCGGCTATGTGCTCTCCACGCCTTACTATGACAACACGCAGGTGATCATGGTCAAGGAGGGCAGTGACATCAAGTCCTCCGCTGATCTGGCCGGTAAGGTCGTGGCGGTCCAGCTGGGTACCTCCGGCGAGGCGCTGCTGTCCGAGGGCGGCGATTTGGCCGATCTGGCGGCGACCTTTGGCGATCTGATGACCTGTGACAGCTTCCTCAAGTGCTTCACTGAGCTGGGCGGCGCCGCCGTGGACGCCGTGATCGTGGATAAGCCCGTGGCTGTGTCCTATGCCGCCGAGAACGCCGGCTTCACGGTCCTGGATGAGGGCCTGGGCGCTGAGCAGTACGGCATCGCCTTCCGCGCCGATGACGCAGAGCTGTGCAAGACCATCGAGGGCGCCGTGGCGCAGTTGGTCGAGAACGGCACCTATGCCGAGATCGCGGCCAAGTACCCCGACATTCAGAACAACCTGACGCTGCTGGGCTGATCCCATACACAGCGGATACCCAACGAAAAGCATAGCGGCTCCCGGAGGCAAAAGCTGCCTTCGGGAGCGTATGCGTGTGAATTGAGGATACGATATGACCTTACTGACAATGATCGTGAAGATGGGCGAGGGACTTTCCAAAACCTGCGCCATTTTCTCTCTGACGCTGCTGTTTTCTCTCCCCCTGGGCATGATCGTTGCCCTGCTGCGCATGAGCAAGAGCAAGATCATCTCCGGCATTACCCGCTTTTTTATCTCCATTCTCCGAGGAACCCCGCTGATGCTGCAGCTGCTGGCGGTGACCTACGGACCGTATTACCTCTTTGAACTGCCCGTGTCCCGCAACAAGCTGATCCCGGTGGTGATCGCGTTCGCCATCAATTATGCGGCGTATTTTGCGGAGATCTATCGCGGTGGTATCGAGTCTATGCCAGTCGGGCAGTATGAAGCTGCGGAGGTGCTGGGATACACAAAGGTCCAGACGTTTATTCACGTCATTCTGCCGCAGGTTTTCAAGCGTATCATGCCCAGTATCACCAACGAGGTGGTGACCCTGGTCAAGGATACGTCTATGGCCTTTACCGTTTCCTATCAGGAGATGTTTACCATCGGTAAGCAGATCGCGAACTCCGAAACCAGCTTTGTACCGTTTTTGGTGGCAGGCGTATTCTACTTTGTGTTCAACGCGGTCGTGGACTTCGTCATGGGCCGGGTAGAGAAGCGCATGAGCTACTACCAGTAAGGAGGGGCGCCATGAAATTATTGCAGATGAACCACGTGAAGAAGAGCTTTAATGACGAGACGCTGCACGTGCTAAAAGACATCAGCCTCTCCGTGGAGAAGGGCGAGGTCGTCGCCATTATCGGTCCCTCCGGCAGCGGTAAGTCCACGCTGCTGCGCTGTGCCACACTGCTGACCGAGATGGACTCCGGCGAGCTGATCTACGGCGACATTCAGGCCGTACACAACGACGCGGACGGCAGGGCGGTCTATGCCGATAAGGGCGAGCTGAAGAAGGTACGGGAAAAGTTCGGCCTCGTGTTCCAGAGCTTCAACCTGTTTCCCCACTATTCGGTGCTGAAAAATCTCATGGATCCCCAGATACGCGTGCTGGGCCGCGACAAGGGCGAGGCGCAGCAGCGCGCCCGCAAGCTTCTGGAAAAGATGGGGCTGTCCGACAAGGAGAACGCCTATCCCTGCGAGCTTTCCGGCGGACAGCAGCAGCGCGTGGCCATCGCCCGGGCACTGGCGATGGATCCCGAGATACTCTTCTTTGATGAACCGACATCGGCGTTGGATCCGGAGCTGACCGGCGAGATTTTGAAGGTGATCCGCGATCTGGCGGAGGAACACATGACCATGGTCATCGTGACCCACGAGATGTCCTTCGCCCAGGATGTGGCGGACCGCGTGATCTTCATGGCCGACGGCGTTATCGTGGAGGAGGGTACGCCGGAGGAGGTCATGGTGAACACCCGTGAGGAGAGAACGCGCCAGTTCCTGGGACGGTATCAGAGATGAGGGAGCTGCATGTTGTCCGGGCAGACCCGGCCGGGAATATTACGCTGTTTGTCCTGACGCCGGTGGAGAAGGCGGAATGTGCCGCTGTCGCCGCCAAGCTGCTGGCCATCGAAGCACTGAAGGCGGAGCAGGTGGGGTTCATTTTTCCTAACGGACATATGGAAATGGAGGCCGGCGAGTTCTGCGGCAACGCCTCCCGGGCGTATGGCTATCTGTTGGCGAAGCAGCAGGGGCTGAAGGGCCGTCACACCATGCGGCTTTCTGTCAGCGGGTGCGATCATCCGGTGGCCGTGACCGTGGATATGGATACCGGTACGGCGTCTGCGGAGATGCCGCTTCCGAAGCTCGTAGAGCAAGTGGAGGTTGCCGGCACGGCGGGAACGCTCGTGCATCTTGGCGGTATCGCACACCTGGTGGTTCAGGGTGTCGCGCCCAGCCGGGATTTCTTTGCGGCAGCAGAGCCGATCTTTGCGGAAGATCCGATGTTGGAGGCCTATGGTGTGTGCTTCATCGAGGGTGAGCGCATGACGCCGCTTGTAAAGGTGCCCGAAGCGGGTACGCTGGTGTTTGAGGGCAGCTGCGGCAGCGGTACGCTGGCCAGCGCCATCGCCTTGAGCGAGGGACATGAGGGGACGTTTTCCACCGCGTTGACACAGCCGGCGGGAACGGTGTATGCGTCTGTTACAAGACAGGCAGGCGCCGTCACCGCGGCATCCATCGGCGGCTCGGTAGCGCTGGAAGCGCCCATCACAGTCGCGATCTGAAAAAACGCATCCTCCGGGGTGCGTTTTTTTGTTGTACAATCGGTGCCAAAGAGGTATAATGAACGGAGCAATACTGTGCCGGATGGAGGAGTATAACATGACGTTGCATGAATATATAGAGGACATGCGCGGCAAGCGCATAGCAATCATCGGTATCGGCGTCAGCAACACGCCGCTGCTGGAGCTGCTGCTGGCGGAGGGCATCCGCGTCACCGCCTGCGACAAGCGCAGCCGGGAGCAGATGGGCGAGCAGGCGGAGCATCTGGAGCAGTTAGGCTGTGAGCTGCATCTGGGCGCGGATTATTTGAAGGATCTGGAGGCGGACGTGATCTTCCGCACACCGGGGCTGCGCCCGGATGTGCCGGAGATATCGGCCTGTGTTCAAAAAGGCGCCGTTTTGACCAGTGAAATGGAGGTTTTCTTCCGGATCTGCCCGTGTCCGATCATCGCTGTCACCGGCTCTGACGGCAAGACGACGACCACCACCATCATTGCCGAGCTGCTGAAAAAGGCCGGAAAGCGTGTGTGGGTGGGCGGCAACATCGGCCACCCGCTGCTGTGCGAGGCGGACGGAATGCTGAGCACGGATTTTGCGGTGTTGGAGCTGTCCAGCTTCCAGCTGATGACCATGACGCAGAGTCCGCACATTGCGGTCGTCACCAATCTGGCGCCCAACCATCTGGATGTGCACCGGGACATGGCGGAGTATGTGGCGGCCAAGGAGAATATTTTTACCCATCAGAGTCGGGAGGACATTGCCATTTTTAATGCGGATAATGCCATCACAGCAGAGCAGTCCACCCGCGCGCCCGGCCACGCCCGCCTCTTCAGCAGGCAGGGTGAGGTTGCCGACGGCGTGTTCCTGCGGGGCGAGGACGTTGTCTGCCGCAGCGGCGGTCATGAGCGCATCGTGATGACCACGGGGGACATCAAGCTCCCCGGCGTACACAATGTGGAGAATTATATGGCGGCCATCGCCGCCGTGGACGGCCTGGTGCCGGACCAGGTCATCCAGACCTTTGCCCGGGAATTCGGCGGTGTGGAGCACCGCATCGAGCTGGTACGAACCTATAAGGGCGTGCGGTATTATAATGACTCCATTGCCTCCAGTCCCTCCCGTGCCATCGCGGGGCTGCGGTCGTTCAGCGAGAAGGTAATCATGATCGCCGGCGGCTATGACAAACACATTCCCTTTGATGTGCTGGGGCCGGAGATCGTGGCGCATGTGAAGCTGCTGGTGCTCTGCGGTGCCACAGCGGATAAAATACGCGCCGCCGTGGAGAATGCGCCGGGGTACCGGCCCGGCCACCCGGAGATCATCGACGCCGCGCCTCTGGCAGCGGCGGTGCAGGCCGCCCGCGATTGGGCACAGCCCGGTGATGTGGTGACGCTGTCGCCGGCCTGTGCATCTTTTGACCAATTCAAGAACTTTGCCGAGCGCGGCGACTTTTTCAAAGCCATCGTGAACGGCTGGGAGGAATGAGGAAAAGCCGTGGTGTCATAGACTTCCGTAGTAAGCGCGTCATACAGCGCGTCTATGGGAGGTGACGGCATGGGCCGGCTGCGGTATATACGATTGACCCGGCGGCAGCGGGTGCGTGTGTGGCTGGCGATCATCCTGCTGGCGCTGACGGCGCTGCTGGCGGCGATCCTGCTGCACCTGCGGCCCATGCTGGAAAATCTGGCAACAGCCCGGTGCGCCAATACTGTCAGCCGCATCGTGGTGGCGGCGGTGAACGACGCCGTGGAAAACGGCTGGATGGAATACGACCGGCTGGTAAAGTTCGACAAGGACAGCGACGGCCGCGTGACGGCGCTGAGCAGCAATATGGCGGAGTTCAACCGCCTGCAGACCGCGGTGGCGGATGACGTACTGGCGCGGCTGAGTCAGGTATCCGCCAGTGAACTGGCGGTGCCGCTGGGCACACTGACCGGTTCGCCGTTGCTGGCGGGCCGGGGGCCGAAGCTGACGGTAAAAATGGAGACCATCGGCACGGCTACCGCCAAATTCCGGGATAAATTCACGGCGGCGGGCATCAACCAGACAAAGCACCAGATCCTGCTGGATGTAGACGTACGCGTGAGTATCCTGCTGCCGGGGATCACCACCTACACAAAAGTGAGCAACGAGATATCCGTGGCGGAGACGGTGATCGTGGGCGGCGTGCCCCAGACGTACACCTATTTCAGCACCACGGAGGATAAGATCGAGGATTACGCCGACGAGTACATTATGAACAATGGATGAGGGCTTGGATATGGACTATCGCAAGGAGATACAGGAGCTGCGCCGCACGCTGACGGAGAACGGATACCTCTACTACGTGCTGGATGCGCCCACCATGTCGGATTATGAATATGACCATCTGCTGCGGCGGCTGGAGGACTTGGAGGCGGCGCATCCGGAGGAGATCACGCCGGATTCTCCCACCCAGCGGGTGGGCGGACAGACGCTGACGGAGTTTCAGCAGGTGACCCACGCCGTGCCGCTGGAAAGCCTGCAGGATGTGTTCGACGACGAGGAGGTCTGCCGCTTCCTGGAGAAGATACCCCTGGAGCACCCCGCCTACAGCGTGGAACCGAAGGTGGACGGCCTCTCCGTGGCTCTGGAATACCGTGACGGCGTGTTCGTCCGCGGTGCCACCCGGGGTGACGGACGGGTGGGGGAGGACGTGACCGAAAATCTGCGGACGATCCGGTCTATCCCCATGACCCTGCCGGAGAAGCTGCCCCGCCTTATCGTGCGGGGCGAGGTGTACATGGCCCGCAGCGTGTTCGAGGAGATCAACGCCCGGCGTGAGATCGAGGGCAAGCCACTGATGGCCAATCCCCGCAACGCCGCCGCCGGCTCCCTGCGGCAGCTGGACCCCAAGATCGCCGCCCAGCGGCGGCTGGACATCGCGGTCTTTAATTTGCAGCTGGCGGAGGGCCGGGAATTTTCCACCCACACAGAGACGATCGACTATCTGGCCAGCCAGCATTTCAAGGTGATCCCCCACAAGCGGCTGTCCGCGCCGTCGGATATCCTGGCGGAGATCGCGGCGCTGGGCGATGGCCGTGAGCAGTTTCCTTTCGATATCGACGGTGCGGTGGTGAAGCTGGACGACCTGCATGACCGCGAGGTCATCGGCAGTACGGCAAAGTTCCCCAAATGGGCCATTGCATACAAATATCCGCCGGAGGTGAAGCCATCGGTAGTGAAGGATATCGTGGTACAGGTGGGCCGCACCGGTGTGCTGACGCCCAAGGCGGAGCTGGAGCCGGTACGGCTGGCGGGCACGACGGTCGCCTTTGCCACGCTGCATAACCAGGATTATATTACCCAGAAGGATATCCGGGTGGGGGATACGGTGTTGGTGCGGAAGGCCGGCGAGATCATCCCGGAGATCGTTGAGGTGGTGGCGGACAAGCGTCCCGCCGGGACGAAGCCCTATACCCTGCCCGAGACGTGCCCCGTGTGCGGCGCACCGGTGGTGCGGGACGAGGACGGCGCGGCGCTGCGCTGCACCGGCGCGGAGTGCCCCGCCCAGCTGCTGCGGTATCTGACCCACTTTGCCAGCAGGGGCGCTATGGACATTGACGGGCTGGGACCTGCGGTGATGCAGCAGCTGATCGACAGCGGACTTGTCCGGACCGCCGCGGACCTGTACAGCCTGACGCCGAAGCAGCTGGAGCCGCTGGAGCGCATGGGCAAAAAATCGGCGCAGAATGCGGTGGACGCTATCGCCAGAAGCCGGGACAACGACCTGTGGCGGCTTATCAACGCGCTGGGCATACGGCAGGTGGGGGAGAAGGCTGCCAAGACGCTGGCGCAGCGGTTCGGCACTATGGACGCACTGGCAGCGGCTCCGGAGGAGGAGCTGACTGCCGTGGACGACGTGGGCCCCATTACCGCGCGGTATCTCTGCCAGTGGATGAAAAGCCCCCAGTCCCGCGATCTGCTGGCGCGGCTGAAGGCCGTCGGCGTCAATATGACCTGTAAAGAGAAAACGGTTGACAGTCGTTTTGCCGGAATGACTTTTGTGCTGACAGGCACGCTGGAAAAGTTTACCCGTGACGCGGCGGCGGAGATGATCGAAAAGCGGGGCGGCAAGGCCGCCGGCTCCGTGTCAAAAAAGACCACCTATGTGGTGGCCGGAGAAAATGCCGGCAGCAAGCTGCAAAAAGCAGAGGCGCTGGGCATTCCCGTGCTGACGGAGGACGAATTTTTAGCACTTCTGGACTGAGGAGGCAATCAATATGGCAGTGAATACGGATAAGACATTGCAGCATCAGCTGATCTACAGCGTGTTCGTGCGAAACCACACACCGGAGGGCACCTTCCGTGCGCTGGAACGTGATCTGGACCGATTGAGCGCCTTGGGTACGGATATCGTATGGCTGATGCCTATCCATCCTATTGGCGAGGTGGGCCGCAAGGGCACGCTGGGCAGTCCCTACGCCATCCGTGACTACCGGGACGTGAACCTGGAGTACGGCACCGTGGAGGATTTCCGCCATCTGGTGGACGCCATCCACGTCCGGGGCATGAAGTGCATCATCGACGTCGTCTACAACCACACATCGCCGGACTCGGTGCTGGCCCAGACCCACCCGGAGTGGTTTTTCCGGGACGAGCAGGGTCGACCCAGCCGCCATGTGGCGGATTGGTGGGATGTAGTAGACCTGGATTATACCCACAAGGAACTGTGGCGCTACCAGATCGATACGCTGAAAATGTGGGCGGAGATCGTGGACGGCTTCCGCTGCGATGTGGCCAGCAGCGTGCCGCTGGACTTCTGGGCCCGGGCGCGGCAGGAAGTGGAAGCTGTCCGCCCCGGTTGCATCTGGCTGGCGGAGAGCGTACACGGCGCCCATGTGCTGGGTCTGCGGCGGCAGGGTGCCTACTGTGCCACGGATACGGAGCTGTACCGGGCCTTCGACATGACCTACGATTACGACATCTGGCCGTGGTTTGAAGGGTATCTATCCGGTAAAAACAGCCTGCGGCAGTACATCGATATGCTGAACTACCAGGAGCTGACATATCCCGCGGGCTTTATCAAGATGCGCTGCGGTGAGAACCACGACACGCCGCGTCTGGCCCACTGGGTACAGGACGAACGGCGGCTGCGGCACTGGCTGGCGTTTTTGTACTTCTGTCGGGGCAGTATGCTGCTCTACGGCGGCACGGAGTTCGCACCACGCCGTCAGGTAGGCCTGTTCGATGCGGACGACAATTTCGGCGACAAGCGGTCTGACCTGTCCGACTTCCTGCGGCGGTGTAAGGCTATGAAACTGGAACTGCCGCTGGAGGGTGCGGTGTGGTACGAGGTCAGCGGCGGCACGGTCATCGGGCACTATAAGTCCCCGGCAGGCGAGGTCACAGGTGTGTTCGACCTGTCCGGCGAAGGTGAGGCCACGGTGGTGGAAAGAGCCGACGGCGTGTATGAAAATCAACTGGGCGGCGATTTGACCGTCACCGATGGACACATCCGAACGGACGGCGATCCGATCGTATTTTGACTTGCTTTTTTGAACAAATACAGGGGCGATTTTGTGGTAAAAATCACAGAATCGCCCTTGCCGCATTGACCATGTAAAGTGCGGATGCTATAATCATTTCTGTATTGGTAAGCCTGCCCGAAGGGCGGGAGCACTTGTATAGAGGAGGAAAGAAAGATGAGCAAGATCATGAAGATCTGCGACGGCAACGAAGCGGCGGCGTATGTGGCATACGCCTTTTCCGAGGTCGCTGCCATCTATCCCATTACGCCGTCCAGCCCCATGGCGGAGCACGCCGATGCCTGGTCGGCCAACGGCAGGAAAAACATCTTCGGCCAGCCGGTACGTCTGGTTGAGATGCAGTCCGAGGCCGGTGCCTGCGGCGCCTGTCACGGTGCGTTGGAGGCCGGTGCTTTGGCCACCAGCTTCACCGCGTCCCAGGGCCTGATGCTGATGATCCCCACCATGCACCGCATCTCCGGCGAGCGCCTGCCCGGCGTGCTGCACGTGGCGTCCCGTACCGTGGGCACCCATGCGTTCTCCATCTTCGGCGACCACTCCGATGTGATGAACTGCCGGCAGACCGGCTTTGCCATGCTGTCCAGCGGCAGCGTCCAGCAGGCCGCTGATCTGGCTGCCGTGGCGCACCTGAGCGCCATCAAGGCGCGTATTCCGTTCCTGCACTTCTTCGACGGCTTCCGTACCAGCCACGAGATCCAGAAGATCGACGTGCTGACCTACGACGAGTACGCCAAGCTGGTGGACTACAACGCGCTGGCCGCCTTCCGCGCCAACGCCCTGAACCCGGAGGACCCCCGGATGCGCTCTCTGGTGGATAACCCGGATATCTACTTCCAGCTGCGCGAGTCCAACAACACGGCCTACGCCGAGTTGCCGGAAATCGTAGAGGGCTACATGGCCCAGATCAGCAAGCTGACCGGCCGCGAGTACCACCTGTTTAACTACTACGGCGCACCGGACGCCGAGCGCGTTATCGTGGCCATGGGCTCCGTAGGCGGTTGTGCTCAGGAGGTGGTCAACTACCTGAACGCCAAGGGCGAGAAGGTGGGCTTCCTGCAGGTACACCTGTTCCGTCCCTTCTCCCGCAAGCATCTAATGGCCGCTATGCCCAAGACGGTGAAGAAAATCGCCGTTCTGGACCGCGTCAAGGAGATCGGCTCTATTGGCGAGCCTCTGTACGAGGACATCTGCGCCGCCTACATCAACGAGAGCGACCGCCCCGCCATCTACGCCGGCCGCTACGGCCTGTCCAGCAAGGACACCACCCCCGCCCAGATCAAGGCCGTGTTCGACAATCTGCTGCTGGACGAGCCGAAGAACCACTTCACCATCGGCATCGTGGATGACGTGACGCATCTGTCCCTGCCCGTGGGCGCACCGCTGCTCACCGAGCCGGAGGGCACCATCTCCTGCAAGTTCTGGGGTCTGGGCTCCGACGGTACCGTGGGCGCCAACAAGAACTCCATCAAGATCATCGGTGAGACGACAGATATGTACTGTCAGGCGTACTTTGAGTATGACACCAAGAAGTCCTTTGGTATCACCAAGAGCCACCTGCGCTTCGGCAAGCACCCCATCAGCTCTACCTATTATGTGAGCAGCGCGGACTTCATCGCCTGCCACAACCAGACGTACCTGACCAAGTACGACATTATCCATGAGCTGAAGCCCCATGGCAGCTTCCTGCTGAACTGCGAGTGGACGGAGAACGAGCTGGAGCAGCATGTTCCCGGCGAGATCCTCAAGTACATCGCCGACAACGACATCAAGTTCTACATCATCGACGCCAACAAGGAGTCTCAGGCGCTGGGTCTGGGCAACCGCTCCAACATGGTGCTGCAGGCCGCCTTCTTCAAGCTGGCCAACGTTATCCCCGTGGAGGACGCCGTGGCCCACATGAAGGACGCCGTCAAAAAGACCTACGGACTCAAGGGCGAGAAGGTCGTCAACATGAACATCGCCGCCGTGGATGCCGGTATCAACGCCCTGGTGGAGGTCAAGGTGAAGCCCGAATGGACGAACCTCACCGGCAAGGCGTTGAAGCCCGCCGACGAGAGCCTGCCCTACGTCATCAAGAACATTCTGGTGCCCATCAACGCCCAGAAGGGCGATGACCTGCCCGTTTCCGCCTTCAAGGGCATGGAGGACGGCACGATGCCGCTGGGTACGTCCCGCTACGAGAAGCGCGGCATCGCCACGCACCTGCCGGTGTGGAACGCTGCCGAGTGCCTCCAGTGCAATATGTGCTCCTTCGTCTGCCCCCACGCCGTCATCCGTCCGTTCCTGCTGGACGAGGGCGAGGTCAAGGCCGCTCCCACGGATATGACGCTGGTGGACGCCAAGGGCCCTGGCCTGTCCGGCCTGAAATACACCATGGGCGTCTCCACGCTGGACTGCACCTCCTGCGGCAGCTGCGTGGCCTCCTGCCCCAAGAGCGGCAAGGCACTGAAGATGGTCCCCACCCACGAGGTATCGCTGGACCAGACCGACTGGAACTTCCTGACCACCGTGAAGGAAAAGACCTCCCGCGTGGACAAATTTACCCTGAAGGGCAGCCAGTTCAAGCAGCCCCTGGTGGAGTTCAACGGTGCCTGCGCCGGCTGCGGCGAGACGCCCTACATCAAGCTGCTGACCCAGATGTTCGGCGACAAGATGTATCTGGCCAACGCCACCGGCTGTACCCAGGCCTGGGGCGCGGCTATGCCCTGCGTACCGTACTGCAAGAACGCCGAGGGCAAGGGCGTGGCGTGGTCCAACTCCCTGTTCGAGAACAACGCCGAGTTCTCCTACGGTATGTGCCTGGCCGTCAAGCAGCTGCGTGATTGCGTCACCGGCTACGTTAAGGAGCTGGATGCCCTGACCAAGGACGAGGCCGTCAAGGCCGCCATCGCCAAGTATATGGAAACGTACGATGACCTGGACGCCTCCACCCCCGCCACTGCTGAGCTGGTGGCACTGCTGGAGAGCGGCAAGTTCTCCGCCGACGAGCAGAAGCTGGTGGACGAGATCCTAAAGCGCAAGAAAGATCTCTCCAAGAAGACCATGTGGATGTACGGCGGCGACGGCTGGGCCTACGATATCGGCTACGGCGGTCTGGATCACGTGTTCGCCATGGGCGAGGACGTGAATGTCCTGCTGGTGGACACCGAGGTCTACTCCAACACCGGCGGCCAGTCCTCCAAGGCCACGCCTGTGGGTGCTGTTGCCCAATTCCAGGCCAGCGGCAAGAAGACCAAGAAGAAAGACCTTGGCATGCTGATGATGACCTACGACAACGTCTATGTGGCCCAGTGCTCCATGGGCGCCAATCCCAATCAGCTGATCAAGGCCATCAAGGAGGCTGAGGCCCACAAGGGTCCGTCCATCGTCATCTGTTACGCGCCCTGCATCAACCACGGCATCAAGAAGGGCATGAACAACGTCCAGCAGGAGATGAAGGACGCCGTCAACTCCGGTTATTGGAACCTGTACCGGTACAGCCCGGAGACCAAGACCTTTACCCTGGACAGCAAGGAGCCCACCATGCCCCTGTACGACTTCATGAAGGGCGAGGTTCGTTACGCCTCTCTGGAGCTGAGCTTCCCGGAGAATGCCAAGGTGCTGTTCGCCGAGGCGGAGGAAGCCGCCAAGGAGAAGTACGAATCCTATAAGCGCCGCGCGGAGAAGTAAGCCTTCGCAGAAAACGCCCCGGCCATTAGGTCGGGGCGTTTTTTCCTGTATCTGCGGCTTCCGGATGCGGAAAAGGGAGGGGGTAGCCGTGCACCGGGCAGACGGGGTATTCAGAGAGGAAATAACTTATTCCGATAAGAAAAAATTGTTAAACTGTTGACAGACAGATGGGCAAGTGATAAAATTAACAAAGTAAAAAATGCAGCAGCACAGGATGCGGAAAGGGAGAACACTATGGCGAGACCGTTTGACTACACAGCGGAATACAAGCGCAAGCTATGCACCGCCGATGAAGCGGCACGGGTGGTAAAAAGCGGCGACTGGATCGACATCTCCATGGGCACGGGCTTTCCGTCTCTGATGGACGCCGCCATTGCCAAGAGAAAGGATGAGCTTCGCGAGGTCAAGATCCGCGGCTATCTGATCTTCGACCCGATCCAGATGGTAGAGTGCGACCCCGAGCGCAGGCACTTTGTCTACAACAGCTGGCATATGTCCGGCTATGAGCGCAAGCTCTGCGACCGCGGACTGTGTAATTTTAATCCCATGGTGTTCCGCAACCTCAGCTGGTATTACAGCCAGTTCCTCACCGTCAACGTGGCTATGATGGCTGTGACCCCCATGAACGAGCACGGCTATTTCAACTTTGCCGGAGCCACAGCCTCCGCCCGTTCCACGCTGGACAAGGCGGACGTGGTCATTCTGGAGATCAACGAAAATCTGCCCTGGGTCTACGGCGGTCTGGACGAGTGCATCCATATCAGCGATGTGGACATGATCGTAGAGGGGCCCCATGGCCCGCTGCCCAGCGTCAAGTCCCCCGCCGCCAATGAGGCGGAGATGAAGATCGCCGAGTACGTGGTGCAGAACATGGTGGACGGCTCCACGCTGCAGCTGGGCATTGGTTCTCTGCCTAACGCGGTGGGCCAGATGATCGCAAAGAGCGACTTGCGGGATCTGGGCATCCATACCGAGATGCTGTGCGACAGCTATCTGGATATGTACAAGGCCGGCAAGATCACCAACAACCAGAAGAAGCTGGACCGCTACAAGAGTATCTTCGGCCTGGCCATCGGCTCGCCGGATCTGTATGATTGGATACGGGAAAACCCCGGCGTGGTCACCTATCCCATCAGTTACTGCAACGACCCGGCCAATGTGGGCAAGCAGGATAATTTCGTTTCCATCAACAACTGTATCTCCGTAGACCTGTATGGCCAGATCTGCGCCGAAAGCTCAGGCACCCGCCAGATCAGTGGCACCGGCGGTCAGCTGGACTTCCTTGAGGGTGCGGCGTTGTCCCATGGCGGCAAGGCCTTTATCTGTCTGACGTCCTCGTTTACGGATAAGCAGGGTAATGTGAAGTCCCGCATCAACCCGCTGCTGGCCCCCGGCGACATCGTCACCGACCCCCGCAGCCAGGCGTACTACATCGTCACCGAGTACGGCGGCGTGAACCTGGTGGGCTGCTCTACCTGGGAACGGGCGGAAAAGCTGATCTCCATTGCCCACCCCATGTTCCGCGATGAGCTTATCGCCAACGCGGAGAAGCAGGGCATCTGGATCAAGTCCAACAAGCGCTGAAAGGTACATAGCAAGAGGGAGATGGCCCTACGCCGTCTCCCTCTTGACATTTTCCTGCGGATATAGTATACTTCCTGCATATGAAATCGGCGATGACGGGAAGCAGTAGGCGGTCAGCGGATGCCAAGAGAGGGCGCGGCAGGTGTAAGCGCCCGTGACGCCCCGCCCAAGTCGTCCCTGAGTTCCGCGCTGAACTGACAGTAGGCCGCGGCGGTTTGCCCTCCGTTACCGGGGCGGGGTGTTGCTGCACCCATGAGCGCGGGAGCGATCCCGAATACAGGTGGTACCACGGACATTATGTTCGCCCTGTTTTGCACTGGCAAAACGGAGCGAACTTTTTGTTTTGCCCATTTTCTTACCGTGCACGCTGCCCCGCAGGGCGGAGAACGGATGCACAGTGTGGAAGTAGGAAACACAAAAGTAGCGGATATCTTGTTTTGCCAAATACCGAAAAAGGAGCATAGATATGAAAGAACTGCCCAAGGTCTATGACCCGCGGGACGTGGAATCCCGCATCTACAAGCTTTGGATGGACGGCGACTGCTTCAAGGCGGAGCCGAACCCGGACAAGAAGCCTTTTTCCATCGTCATGCCGCCCCCCAACGTCACCGGCCAGCTGCACATGGGCCACGCCCTGGACTGCACCCTGCAGGACATCCTGACCCGCTTTAAGCGGATGCAGGGCTACGAGGCACTGTGGCTGCCCGGCAGCGACCACGCCGGCATCGCCACCCAGATCAAGGTGGAGGAGGAGCTGCGGAAGAACGAGGGCTTGACCCGCTACGATCTGGGCCGCGAGAAGTTCCTGGAGCGCGTCTGGGCGTGGAAGGAGAAATACGGCAGCCGCATCGTGGAGCAGCAGAAGAAGATGGGCGCCTCCTGCGACTGGAGCCGTGACCGCTTCACCATGGACGAGGGCTGCTCCCGCGCCGTGCGCGAGACCTTCTGCGAGCTGTACGAAAAGGGCCTGATCTACAAGGGCAGCCGCATCATCAACTGGTGCCCCCACTGCCTGACGGCCCTGTCCGACGCTGAGGTGGAGTACACCGATAAGCCTGGCAATCTGTGGTACATCCGCTACCCCCTGGCGGACGGCAGCGGTGACATCGTGATCGCCACCACCCGGCCTGAGACCATGTTCGGCGATACCGGCGTGGCAGTGAACCCGGAGGACGAGAAATTCAAGCACCTGATCGGCAAGACCTGCATCCTGCCCATTATGAACCGCGAGATCCCCATCGTGGGCGACGATTACTGCGAGATAGGCTTTGGTACCGGCGCCGTGAAGATGACCCCCGCCCATGACCCCAATGACTTCGAGGTGGGCCTGCGGCACAATTTGGAGGTCATCCGCTGCATTAGCGATGACGGCACCATGAACGAGAACGCCGGCAAATATGAGGGAATGGACCGCTACGCCTGCCGCAAGGCGGTGGTGGCCGATCTGGAGGCACAGGGCTACCTGGTCAAGACCGAACCGTACAGCCACAACGTGGGCACCTGCTACCGCTGCCACAACGATGTGGAGCCCCTGATCTCCGCCCAGTGGTTCGTGAAGATGGCGCCCCTGGCCAAGGAGGCCATCCGTGTGGTGGAGGACGGCACCATCAAGTTCGTGCCTGAGCGCTTCACCAAGACCTATATCAACTGGATGGAGAACGTCCATGACTGGTGTATCTCCCGCCAGCTGTGGTGGGGCCACCAGATTCCCGCATGGTACTGCGACGAGTGCGGCCACATCAATGTCAGCCGTGAGGATCCCACCAAGTGCGAAAAGTGCGGCTGCACGCACCTGACCCGCGAGGAGGACGTGCTGGACACCTGGTTCAGCTCCGCTCTGTGGCCCTTCTCCACCCTGGGCTGGCCTGACACGGATGCCGCCGACCTGAAGTACTGGTATCCCACCTCCGTCATGGTCACCGGCTACGACATTATCTTCTTCTGGGTGGCCCGCATGATCTTCTCCGGCATGGAGCAGATGAAGAAGGAGCCCTTCAAGACCGTGTTCATCCACGGCCTTGTCCGCGATGACAAGGGCCGCAAGATGTCCAAGTCCCTGGGCAACGGAATTGACCCCCTTGAGATGGCCGAGAAGTACGGTGCAGACGCCTTGCGCTTCAACCTGATCACCGGTAACAGCCCCGGCAATGATATGCGTTTCTTCGTGGAGAAGTGCGAAGCCATGCGTAATTTTGCCAACAAGATCTGGAATGCCAGCCGCTTCGTCATGATGAACTTGTCCATCGACAAGGTCGAGTTGCCCGAGAAGCTGGAGCTGGAGGACAAATGGATCCTCAGCAAGCTGAATACCCTGATCCGCGAGGTCACCGACAATCTGGAGGCCTACGAGCTGGGCGTGGCATCCGCCAAGATCTACGACTTCATCTGGGACACCTACTGCGACTGGTATATCGAGCTGACCAAGACCCGCCTGAACGGCGAGGATGCGCAGGCAAAGCAGGCCGCCGAGAATGTGCTGTGCTATGTGCTGCTGCGTATCCTGGAGCTGCTGCACCCGTTCATGCCCTTCATCACCGAGGAGATCTGGCAGGCGCTGCCCCACGAGGGCCGGTACCTCATCTCCGCCGAGTGGCCGGAGTATCAGGACGCGCTGCACTTCCCGGAGGCCGAGGCCGCTATGGAGGCCGTCAAGGACGCGATCTCCGCCATCCGCGCCCGCCGCGCCGAGATGAACGTGCCGCCCAGCCGCAAGGCTCAGGTCATCCTTGTGACGGCGCAGCCGGAGAACTATCAGCTGGGCACACACTTCATCACCCGCATGGCCTACGCCAGCGAGCTGACGGTGCTGACCGCCGCGCCTGCCGACCTGACCGGCATGGTGACCGTCGCCACCCACGACGCCACGGTGTATATGCCCATGGCTGAGCTGGTGGACATCGCCAAGGAGCTGGAGCGCATCGCCACCGAGCGCAAAAAGGCGGAGGAGAACCTCCAGCGCATCGAGGCCAAGCTGGCCAACGAGTCCTTCACCTCTCGTGCCCCGGAGAATGTGGTCAACGCGGAGCGAGAAAAGGCTGAAAAGGCCCGGGCGCTTATTGCTAAGCTGGACGCCTCCGCTGCGGCGATGAAGCTGTAAAGCCATAGTGCTTCACAGTTATTCTGATGTAAAAACGAAAGAAAAGCCCAGCCCGCCGTGTGCAGGACCGGACAAACAAAAAAGACGCCTTTCGGCGTCTTTTTTGTTTGTCCGCAAACGGGAATATACGCTATATACACGGCTCGCGGTGCCAGATCGACCGCCGTTCCGGCGCCGAAAAACATGGTGCTTTCCAAAATTTTTCGCCCTTCTGACGGGTTTCGACAAATTTCGTGCGTCGGATAGTCTATAATCAACGCAGAACATCGAACCGCGGAGTTTTTTCTGGCAGGCACGGCCTGCGGCACACACCAAAGAAAAAGGAGCGTTCAAATGGAAGTATCGGCAAAACACGAGGGCCAAACGTTGACATTCTTTCTGGTCGGTGAGTTGGACCACCATGGGGCAAAAGGACTGCTGGAAAATCTGGAGCGCGAGATCGAGCGGACGCTGCCGCTGTCGCTGGTGCTGGATTTTTCCGGCGTCACATTTATGGACAGTTCCGGCATCGCCGTGGCGCTGCGGGGTTGGCAGCGGATGCGGGAGCTGGGCGGCGCCGTAACGCTGTATCATGTGGCGCAGCAGCCAAGAAAGGTGTTCGAAGCGTCGGGCGTCGGACGCATGGTGACGATCGTTTGAGGAGGGAGTACATAATATGACACGAGCTGAAAACTACGTGACACTGGAATTCCTGAGCCGCAGCAGCAACGAGGGGTTTGCGCGGGTGGCGGCGGCAGGCTTTGCCGCCCAACTGGACCCCACACTGGATGAGCTGGGGGACATCAAGACTGCCGTCAGCGAGGCGGTGACCAACGCCATCGTCCACGCCTATCCGGATCAGTTGGGTAAGGTGGTGATGAAGCTGAAGATATTGAAAGGGGGGATGCTGGAGATCACGATCCGCGACTGGGGGCGCGGTATCGAAAATGTGGAGCAGGCCCGCCGTCCCATGTATACCACCGGCGGCAGCGAGCGCAGCGGCATGGGCTTTACGATTATGGAGAGCTTCACGGATCGGTTGGTAGTGCGGTCTGTTCCGGGAAAGGGGACCACAGTGCAGATGCGTAAACGGATCGCGCCGCGGCTGGCGGTACGATGAGCGACCGGCTGGCACTGCTGGAACGGGCCCAGCAGGGCGATGACCGGGCAGAGGCGCAGCTGCTGACGGAGAACGCGGGATTGATCTGGTCCATCGTCCGTCGTTACAATGGTTGCGGTGTGGAGACGGATGACCTGTATCAGTTGGGGTGCATCGGCTTTGTAAAGGCTGTAAAGGGGTTTGACCTCACATACGGGACGCAGTTTTCCACCTATGCCGTGCCGAAAATCGCCGGCGAGATACGTCGGTTCCTCCGGGATGACGGTCCGGTAAAAGTGGGCCGCACCATGCGGGAAAAGGGGCAGACACTTTGGGCGGCACGGGAGCGGCTGCAAGGGCGTCTGGGCTGTGAGCCAAAGCTGTCACAGCTGGCAGCGGAGACCGGCATGACACCGGAGGAGATCGCCGCCGTGGATCTGGCGCTGATCGCACCGGACTCTCTGCAGCAGGAGACCGCGGAGGGCCTGACGCTGGAGTCCACACTATGTGCCGAGGAGCCCAGCGTCTCTCTGGTGGAGCGTATCGCCCTGCGGGACGCCATCGACGCACTGCCGGAGAAAGAACGGAAAACCATTCTCCTGCGCTTTTTCAAGGGGTTGACGCAGGAGCAGACCGCCCGCATCTTACAGGTATCGCAGGTCCAGGTCTCGCGGCTGGAGCGCCGCAGCCTGCAAAAGCTGCGGGACCTGCTGGCAGAGGAGTGACTTCGGGCAGAGACGGCGTAAAAAGGGAGGCGTCTCGACAGCAGCGCGATTTCGAATGTAAAATGGATCAGGACAGAGGGGGCTCTATTGCGGAACGCTCATCCCGTTATCGGCGGGATGGGCGTTCCCTCGTAACGGAAAGGTGAAACGCGTTTCCGGCAGATGTCTCTCAGCCGTCCGTTCCGGAGGCACCAGGCAGATTCGGCAAGGCGCCCTGCTCTTTTTCGTATTCCAAAGGCAAAAACTCCGTCATGGTCCCCCGATACCGTTTCGGCATAAACGTGTTCTGGCACCGGGGATTTTCGCGCTCCCGAATGGCGACGCTTTGGAAAAACTGTTTCCACAGCGAGCGAAAGTACAATTCGTCCTCCCCTGGCAGGACAGGCTGGAAGTTCTCGATCTGCGTAATGCGGGATCTACCGTTGGCGTACAACAGCAGTTCCCGATGGGTGCGGTCGTAGATAAAAAACTGCTCGTTGGCGTAACGCTGGCAAAAATGGCCGCGCAGCAGCGGCAGCACACGGTTTTTCGGTTCGATCTCCGCGCCCAGTGTACCACCGTAGTCCGAAAACCGCACAAAACCGCGCAGTTTTTCCAGCTCGCCGTTCATATGGCGGATGGCGCGATACAGCGGATAGCAGGCCGGGTCGGATAGATCGCGCATAAAGCCGGGTCCCTCCGCCAGCAGCTTCCTGATGAAGGCATACAGATGAAGCTCCTTGTCCGGCAGACACGTTAAAAAGCCGCGGCGCACCACGGCCAGCGCTTTGCCGGACCGGGCGGCGATACCGCGGCTGACCCGCTGACTGTACGCCGGCTTGGTGACCACGGTGCGAACCTCATAGAGGGAGAGGGGGTCTTCGTCGCAGCAGAACGCGGCGGGGGCCTCCTTGTACACATAGCTCTCATATACGCAGCACAGAAAACCATCAAGGCTGCCATCATATTGATAAATCACGTCATTCATACGGCTTCTCCTACCGGATCAAAGAGAGACAGCTGTGCAGCCTGGTCCGAAGGCAGCGTATCGCGCTCCAGTCGTTCCAGCTGCAAGGGCAGCGTAGCAGGGGAGAAGTACAGTCCCTCCGGTATCCGCCCGCCGCAGGTAATAAAGTACTGCGCCCGTTTCAGCACCACGCCCAGCTTTTTCAGGTCCTCAAAGCGTAGGGTACCGCCGCAGCGCCGTGCCGATACGATGCGCCGCGCACTGGTGGGGCCGATTCCGGGAACGCGCAGCAGCGTCTCCAGATCCGCCCGCATGACCTCGACAGGGAACTGGTCCAGATGCCGCAGCGCCCAGCTGCACTTGGGGTCCAGCCGTGGGTCAAAGTCCGGGTGGGCGTCATCCAGCAGCTCGGCGGCCTGAAAACCGTAAAACCGCAGGAGCCAGTCCGCCTGGTACAGGCGATGCTCCCGCAGCAGCGGCGGTTTAGTGTCCAGGGACGGCAGCAGGCTATTTTCCACCACCGGTACATACGCGGAGTAGAACACGCGCTTCAGCCTGTACTTGCGATACAGTGACTCCGTCAGGTGCAGAATGTGCCGGTCGCTGTCGTCGGTAGCGCCCACGATCAGCTGTGTGCTCTGCCCCGCCGGGGCAAACACCGGTGCGTGCCGGTACTTCACCAGCTCCGCCTTGCTCTGTGCCGCACCGTCGCGGATCAGTCCCATCGGGCGCAGGATCGCCTCCCTGGTCTTATCCGGGGCCAGCGCCTGCAAACCCTGCTGACTGGGCAGCTCGATGTTCACACTGAGCCGGTCGGCCAGCAGTCCCAGCTGATGCACCAGCTCCGGCGCCGCACCGGGGATAGCTTTGGCGTGGATGTAACCGTTGAAACGATATTCCTCCCGCAGGATACGCAGGGCCCGGATCATCTGCTCCATGGTGTAGTCCGGATCACGCAGTACGCCGCTGGAGAGGAACAGGCCTTCTATGTAATTCCGCCGAAAGAAGCCGATGGTCAGTTCCGCCAGTTCACGGGGCGTGAAGGCGGCGCGGCGCGTATCATTGCTGCGCCGGTTGACGCAGTACTTGCAGTCGTACACGCAGGCGTTGCTCATCAGGACCTTCAGCAGCGTGATGCACCGCCCATCGGCCGAAAAGCTGTGACAGCAGCCGGCGATGGAAGAGGAGGTGTTGCCGATCATACCCGGCCGGAATCCGCGGCGCACGCCGCTGGACGTACACGCTGCGTCGTATTTGGCCGCATCCGACAATATCGCCAGCTTGTCCAGCAGCTCCATGCTTTTATGCCATGCGGCGGCGCCGGGGCGCCGGCCTGTCAATACAGTCGATGAGCCGCAGTATATTGGCGGCGATGGAACCCGCGCCCAGCAGCGTGATAATGAGACCAAAAGTTGTCATAGTTGTGTCCTCCTTGCTCGAACTGTTGTTCTGGTAATAGTATAAATCGAACAAGCGTTCTTGTCAAGCGAAATCGAACAAAAATTCTATAAATTTCATTTGCGGTTGACCGGGCGCGGAAGTTGTATTAAAATGAGAGCAACGAACGAGAAAGACGAGGCCCCTCTATGACGGATCTGGAAAAACGCTTTATCAAGGCCCGGCGCGATGCGATCGCGGTGGATTATCAGAATTTGAATGACTGCCAGCGCCAGGGTGTGCTGGCCACGGAGGGGCCGCTGCTTCTGTTGGCGGGCGCTGGCTCCGGTAAGACGACCGTGCTGATCCACCGGGTGGCCAATCTGCTGCGGTATGGTCGTGGCAGTGATACCGAGGAGATACCGATTCCCATCAGCGAGGACGAGGTATCGTTTCTGGAGCAGTATGCCAAGGTGCCGGACTCGGCGCAGCACGCTCTCGTGGAGTATCTCTGCGCGGTGGAACCGGCCCGTCCCTGGGAGGTGCTGGCTATCACCTTCACCAACAAGGCTGCTAACGAGCTGAAGGATCGCCTGGGGCGGATGCTGGGGGAGGAGGCTGCCGCCGATGTGTGGGCATCCACGTTCCACTCTGCCTGTGTGCGTATCCTGCGGCGTGATATCGACCGCATCGGTTTCGACCGCAGCTTTACCATCTACGACAGTGATGACAGCAAGCGTGTGGTCAAGGACATCCTCAAGGAGCTGGGGCTGGAGGAAAAGTCGTTTCCGCCCCGCGAGGTGCAGTCGGTCATCTCCCGTGCCAAGAACGATATGCAGTCGCCGGAGGAATTTCTGGAGCAGTGGCAATCGATCAACGATTGGCGGAAAATAAGGATGGGTAAAGTATATACACTTTACAATAAAAAGCTTCGTGAGGCCAATGCGCTGGACTTTGATGACCTGCTGTGGCACACGGTGCGCCTGCTGCAGACGGCACCGGACGTGCGGGAGTACTACCAGCGGAAGTTCCGCTATGTCCTCATTGACGAGTATCAGGACACCAACGCGCTGCAATATGAGCTGGCCAAGCTGCTGACAGGACCTGCCCGGAACATCTGCGTGGTGGGTGACGATGACCAGAGCATTTACCGCTTCCGGGGTGCGGATATCACCAATATCCTCAGCTTTGAACGGCAGTTCAAGGGGGCGCGGGTCATTCGGCTGGAACAGAATTATCGCTCCACGCAGAATATCCTGGACGCGGCAAACGCGGTCATCCGCAACAACCAGGGCCGCAAGGGTAAGACCCTGTGGACGGAGAACGGCTGCGGCGAGCTGGTGACGGTAAAGACCACCTTCAACGAGAGCGACGAGGCCAACTTTGTCCTGGGGCAGATCATGATGTACTACCGCCGGGGCGGCAGCTGGGGTGACTGTGCGGTGCTGTACCGTACCAACGCCCAGTCCAACGCGCTGGAATACGCCTGCAAGCGCAGCGGCATCCCCTATAAGATCTACGGTGGTCTGAAGTTCTTTGACCGGGCCGAGGTCAAGGATATGCTTGCCTATCTGTGCGTCATCAACAACCCCACGGATGATCTGCGCCTGCGGCGCATCGTCAACGTTCCCGCCCGCAAGATCGGCCAGGCCACCGTGGACAAGGCCCAGATTATTGCCACACAGCACGGCCTGACGCTCTACGACGTATTCCGCCGTGCGGAGGAATTCCCCGAGCTGAAAAATGCAGCTGGCAAGCTGAAAGCCTTTACAGATATGATCGAGGAAATGCGCCGCCGCCTGCCGGAGAGTGAGCTGCCGGAGTTCTACGATTACGTCTGCGAGCGAAGCGGCTACGCGCCCGCCCTGCGGGAGAAGGACGATATGGAGAGCCGGGGCCGGCTGGAGAACGTGCAGGAGCTGCGCTCCAGCATCCTGGCCTACCTGGAAAACGCCGAGGGCGCGGAGACGAGTCTCTCCGGCTTCCTGGATGAGATCGCGCTGTACACCGACCTGGACAGCCGGGTAGACGGCGACAACTGCGTGACCATGATGACCATGCACGCCGCCAAGGGCCTGGAATTCCCCCAGGTATTTGTGGTGGGCATGGAGGAGGGGCTTTTCCCCGGAAATCGCGCCATGGGCGATGGCGACGAGATGGAGGAGGAGCGCCGGCTGTGCTATGTGGCCATGACCCGCGCCAAAGAGAAGCTGACGCTGACAAACGCCCGCCAGCGCACGCTGTACGGCAAAACAACACCCTGTATGCCCTCCCGGTTCCTCAGTGAGATCCCGGAGAACAACATGGAGTGGCTGTCCAAGCCGGTACCCCGCAGCGACGCCTGGGAGGACTCTCGGGACGATGATGGCTGCGCTTACGGTTACGGCGGCTATACACGTCAGGGTACCACAGCACCGACGCGCCGCGAGGTGCCTGCCGCGTCTCGTCCCGGCTCGCTGCATACGGCCAAAACGGCGGCAAAAGCGCCGTCCACCGCCTCTTACATACAGCTGCAGGCAGGGGAGACGGTGGAGCACGACGCTTTCGGCAGAGGTCTGGTGCTCTCCGTGCGGCCTATGGGTGGTGACGCGCTGCTGGAGGTAGCCTTCGATACGGTGGGTACCAAGAAGCTTATGCTGAAGGCCGCCTCCCATCATTTGAAGAAGGTGTAAAGTAAAATAATTCTAAAAATACGGAAGGAGAACGGATATGGGGTTTTGGTTCGGCTTTGACACAGGGTTCGACATCATGCGGGTGTTTGTTTTCGCGATATTTGCCATCGTCATCGTCTGCTTCATCGCCTTAGCAGTAAAGGGCATTGGCACCTGGCACAAGAACAACAATTCTCCGCGCCTGACGGTGCAGGCGGCTGTTGTCGCCAAGCGGCAGAATACCGATGTTCACCACCACAGCAATAACAACGGCGGCATGCACACCAGCACCTCCACTCACTATTACGTAACGTTCCAGTTTGACAGCGGCGACCGGCTTGAGCTGCACGTTCCCGGAAGGGAATACGGCATGATGGCGGAGGGCGACGTGGGCAATCTGACGTTCCAGGGTACCCGTTACCTGGGCTTTGACCGGCACACCGCAGGGGCTGTTCCCGAGGCTGGCCCCGTCACAGCAGAGGATGTCCCGCCGCGGTACACGGAGAAGAAAAGCTGGGACCCGGAGCTGTGAAAGGGTGGGGTATATATGACATATTGGAAATGCTTGCTCTGTGCGGTGTGTATCCTGCTGCCGCTCTGCTTTGCCGCAGGCTGCGCGGCATTCCCGAAGGCAGACGACCCACCGGAGCCGCCGCAGGAAACCGTGGATACGCCTGCGGAGCCGGATATCCCCGTTGTTCCTGCACCGGAGCCGGAGCCGGAACCGGAACCGGAACCGGAACCGGCGGAGGACGCACTGGTGGATGTGTGTACCTACCTTCCCGGCGTCTATGCCGACCTCCGCTACGCCACGGAGGACAATTTCACCGGACAGGTGATCTACGATTTTACCCAGCCCCAGCTGCGCTATGGCACATTGAAAAAGCTGGCACAGGCGCAGGAAATGCTGGCTGAGCGGGACTTGGCGCTGAAGATCTGGGATGCCTACCGCCCCGTCAGCGCACAGTTCCGCCTGTGGGAGGTGTGCCCCGATCCGCAGTATGTGGCCGATCCCACAAAGGGCTATTCCGGACATAGCCGGGGCAACACGGTGGACGTCACGCTGGTGTCCGCCGATGGTTCGCCCGTTCCCATGCCCACGGATTTTGACGATTTCACCGCCATGGCGGACAGGGATTACAGTGATGTGTCCGACACGGCAGCTTATGACAATGTCCGCCTGTTGGAGGACACCATGGTGTCCTGCGGTTTTCGGCCATACAGCGCCGAATGGTGGCACTTTACCGATACCACAGATTACCCCGTGGTGGAAGAATAAGCGGGTATACGCCTGCCACGGCAGGCG
>OBAH01000237.1_pt1 | contig 52074 bp, 60 predicted proteins | sample 1517491 | NCBI WGS metagenome assembly OBAH01 (sample SAMN04571697, study PRJEB22368) | human gut metagenome | biome: human gut; material: stool | host: Homo sapiens | place: Luxembourg | collected 2012-08-03
ATATTTCATTTATTTCATTTTGTCTTTGCTTTATTTCTGGTTGAATTCTATTTACATCTTCCCATTTCCAACCATCATATTTTCCAAAATACATTTCACACAAATCTTCTTTAGTTTCTATTTCTAAATTATTTAATTTTGCTAAATTTTCTACTGTTTTTATAGCTCTTCCTGAAGTACTTGAATATATTTTATCAAATTTAATATTTGATAATTCAGTTGTCAATTTTTGAATTAATTTTTCTCCTCTTGGAGTTACCTCATAATCTTGTCTTCCGGTTAACCTTTTTTCTATATTTCCAACAGTTTCTGTGTGTCTAACAATAAAGATTCTAGTTTTTTTCACATAACCAGCCCTTTTCTATAATATTTCAATTAATCATTTTCAAAAAAGTCTTCGTATTTATATTCCCTTTTTGGCAATACTTTTGTATTTTCATGTTCAGCAAGAGCCTCTAATACAACTCTTATTCTTAACGGTATACTATCATTTTCATTCTTCAAGAAACTTAAAAAGTATTTTCTATCTTCTTTTGGTGTTATTTCATATAATTCTGTAACTTCTGCCAACATTCTGTACCAATCTGAACATTTTTTGATTGTTGGCTTTGTCATTACACTTCCTTCACGATTTCTATGATATTTAAATATTGGGAAATCTCCAAATGTTGTTACTTTAGCTAAAATATTACTTTTTATTGAAAATAATTCATCCTCATAATACATTCCTTCAATAAATCTTAAATTATTTTCTCTCAAAAATTTCACATTCCATACTTTGCTTGATACTGAAAAACTTTCATCACAAAGTAATCTAGCCTTTCTTGTCGAATTTTCTTTATTAGAAATTCTATAATAATTTTCTGATTTTCCTACATTTTCATACCCTAAATATACAATGTCATATGTATTATCTTTTATTAGCTCATCAACTTCTTTTAAAGTATCTTTGCTATATAATTCATCATCTCCATCTAAAAACAATAAATATTCACCTTGAGCATTATCAATAGCTATATTTCTTGATGCTGCAGCTGTTCCAGAATTCTTAATTGTTTTTAATATTATTCCCTTTCCACTTAATGCTTCCTCAATTATTTGAACTGTATTATCTTTAGAGCAATCATCTATTACTAATAATTCATAGTTTGTAAATGTTTGGTTTAAAACACTATCAATTGCTCTCTTTACATATGTTTCAATATTATAAGCACTAATAGCTACTGTAAATCTTATTTTTTTCATTTAATATCCATTCCTTTCTTATAAGTCATTGCATATCACATATTAGCCTCGTATTGTTGATTATATCACCTTTACCATATATTGTCAATTTTAAAAAAGATACACAATGCCTACATCTATTAGACAATCTGTGTATCTAATTTGTTACATATTTTTTTCAATTAGTGGTAATATTTGTTTCTTTCTTGAAACAACTCCTGGCATAACAGCTATGTCATCATCTATTTCATAAGATTTTGATATTAGTTCTGTTCTATCCCCTAAAACAATTGCTTCTGAATTACTATTTACTATATCTGTTATTACAAATGCAAATAAGCTTAATCCTTTAGCTAAAATTTCTTTGTTCATTTCTTCTTCTATTTTTGCTTTTCTTTTTAAAACATCTGGAATGCTTACTGTGTTTACTTGTGCTATTACATATTTAATTTCTTCTTTTTCTATGCATTTTGCATCTAATCTTATTAATTCGTCTTCTGTATATTTATCTAAGTCTGTTCCTGCTTTTAACATGTCTAATCCATATTTACTAATATCTACATTAGCTATTTTAGCTAATTCTTCAACAGCTTTTTTGTCTTTATCTGTTGTTGTTGGAGATTTTAATAATAATGTATCTGATATTATTGCACTTAACATTAAACCTGCTATTTTAGGTTCTATTTCAATATTATTTGCTTTAAATAATTCTAATAAGATTGTTGCTGTGCATCCTACTGGTTGTGCATAATAGAATAATGGTTCTGATGTTTGAAAATTATTAATTCTGTGATGATCTACAACTGCTATAATTTTTGCATTTTCAATTCCATCTACTGATTGTGAAAATTCATTATGGTCTACTAATATTACATTTTGACCTTCTTCTACTTTTTCTATAAATTTTGGAGCTTCTACCTCAAAATATTTTAAAGCATATTTTGTTTCTTCGTTTAATTCTCCTAATCTACAAGGAATTACTTCTTCTCCTCTTAATTTTGTTTGTAAATTTGCCATTGCTAATGTTGAACAAATTGAATCTGTGTCAGGACTTTTATGTCCAAATACTAATACTTTTTCCATTCTACTTACTCCTTTTCAAAATCTCTTCTAATTCTTCTTTATTAAATTCATATCTTTTATCACAAAATTGACATTGGATTTCTGCTTTTCCATCTTCTTCTATTAATTGATTTAACTCTTTTTTGCCTAATGTTGCTAATCCATCTGCAAATTTTTCTTTATTACAATCACATCTATAAGCTGGCTCAATTGATGCATCAATTACTTTTACATCTTTATCACCTGTTATTTTTTGTGCAATTTCTTTTAATGTTAGATTGTTGTCTAACATCTTTGACATTGCACCAGCTTGAAATATTGATTGCTCAACTTTTGCTATTTGTTCTTCTGTCGCATCAGGCATTGGTGATATTATATAACCTCCACTTGAGCGAACACCATCTTTATCAACTAATACTCCAAGAGCTACTGCTGTTTGTTTTTGCTCAGATATTTGAAAATAATTTGCAAAATCTTCCGCAATCTCTCCTGATGTTAATGGACTTATTCCTATATATGGCTCTTTTAATCCAATATCTTTTATAACATTTATAAATCCTTGATTTCCAACAGCTCCACCCACATCTAGTTTTCCAAATTCATTTAATGGTAAATCTGCATGTGGGTTTGTTATACATGCTTTTACATTTGGAGTATTATCTGAAACTGCAACTATTTTTCCTATTGGTCCATTTCCCTTAATTTGAATTGTAAGTTTATCAGTTTCATTTTTCATTTCAGCACCAATTAATGCTGTTATTGTCAATACTCTTCCCATTGCTGCTGTTGCTAATGGACTTAAATCATGTAATTTTCTTGCTTCTTCTACCAAGTTTGTTGTAGAAGCACAAGCTACTGCTATTCTTCCATCATATGCTAAAAATTTTATAATTTGGTCTTTCATAATCGTATCCCTTTCTTATTTTTCAACCGTCTCCCCTAATTCTGATGTACAATGAGGGCATCTTGTTGCATGATATTTTATTTCTGTTAAGCAATAAGGACATACTTTTGTTTCTGGTTCTTTATGTTCTTCTGCTTCTTTCTTTTCTTCAAGATGTTTCTTTAGTTTTCCTTTTTTGTCGAATTTAATTGCTGCTTCTTCTCCAAATTCTTTTATTCTATTTAATTTATTAATATATTTTAATGCTATAAAAATTGAGAATGCTATAATCAAAAAGTCTACTATTGATGTAATAAAACTTCCATATTTTATAGAAGCATTTCCTACTTTTAATACCATATCTGAAAAATCAACTTTTCCTATTAATATAGATATTGCTGGCATTATAATATCATTTACTAATGAATTAACTATTTTTTGGAATGCACCTCCTATTACTACACCAACTGCCATATCCATTATATTTCCCTTTAGTGCAAATTCTTTAAATTCTTTTAGCATATTATTCACTCCCTTTATTACTACTATCTGTTAATTTTGGTCTACTATCTTTTTCTTTTTCAAAATTTCTATATCCAATTGCCACTGTTGCAATTATCATTAACAAAAATGATAATGCTTTCCAGATTCCGCTATCAAATAATATAATTGCAAACATTCCAAGAGATGCGCTTAATCCATATAAGATTAATACTGCTTGTTTTGGTGTAAATCCTTTTGCAACTAATTTATGATGTAAATGTCCTTTATCCGGCATAAATACAGCCTTTATTGACTTACCTTTTATTATTCTTCTTACGATTGCAAATAAAACATCAAATATAGGCAATCCTAAAACAATTACAGGCAACACAATTACTGCAGCAGTATATGTTTTAGCTACTCCAAGGATTGAAACCACTGCTAACATAAAGCCCAAGAAGTTAGAACCTGTATCCCCTATAAATGTTTTTGCTGGTGAAAAATTAAATGGTAAAAATCCAACTAGTGCTCCACTTAATGCAGTTACAATTACTGTTGCAATCATTGGCGAACCATTCATTAAAAATATTATTAATAATGATATACATGATATTAACGAAATTCCTGATGAAAGTCCATCTAATCCATCAATCAAATTTATCGCATTTGTTACTCCAACAATCCACACAACTGTAACAATTATTGATACAACATCATTTAAACCAATCATATATAGAAATGGTATATCTAGATGTTCAATTCTAGTTCCAAATGCCACAACAATCACAGCTGCTAATGTTTGTCCAGCCAATTGTTGCCACCATTTTAAAGTCTTTATATCATCAGTTACTCCTGTAATCGCTATAACTACAATTCCTAATAATATTCCTAATATTTTTTTGCCATATTCTTGCTCTGTAAATAAATCTAGTGTCCCCTCTATACTCATTACAATAATTAAATATATTATTGATACTAAAAAGCCAAGTATTACTGCTGGGCCACCAAATTTAGGCATTTTTTTAGTATGCATTCTTCTTTTGTCTTTTGGTATATCTACTGCACCTATTTTATCTGCTATTTTTATGGTATATGGTGTTGCCATAAATGAAACGATAAATGCTAGTAGAAAAGCTATTGCTATATTTCCCCACATTTAGATGCAACCTCCATTATTTCATATTTTCATTTTCTATTTCTTCTATTAATTTTACTCTTTCTTGATGTCTTCCACCTTCAAATTCTGTCGCAATCCACATTCTTACCATTCTAATAGCTTTATCTGTCTCTATATAATCAGCACCTAAAGCTAATATATTTGAATCATTATGTGCTCTTGATAAGCGTGCTTCTTCTTCATCATTGCACTTTGCACATCTTATTCCTTTAAATTTGTTAGCTACAATACTCATTCCTATTCCAGAACGGCATATTGCAATTCCTTTATCACATTCTTTGCTTTGTACTTCCAATGCTATTGCTTTAGCTATTTCTGGATAATCCACACTTTCTTCGCTGAATGTTCCACAGTCTATATATTCAATTTCTTTTTCTTCTAAATATCTTTTTATTTCTTCTTTTAATTTGTATCCTCCATGGTCACTACCTATTGCTATCATATATATCACGCTTCCTTTCGGTTACTATTTTACTATATAACTTCTAAAATAGCAAGTATTTTGCGGAATATCATCTTTACAAATTAGAAATTTTCGGTTAAAATAATAGTTGGAGGAAATATTATGAAAACTTTTACATACACTTCTCACAACAGTGAAGAAACAATGGATTTTGCATCTGAATTAGCAAATAAATTAAATATCGGTGATGTCGTTGTTTTGTCCGGAGAATTAGGTGCAGGAAAAACAAAATTCACTGAAGGATTTTTAAAACACTTTGGTCTTGAAAATGAAATATCAAGCCCAACATTTACAATTGTTAATGAATATAAAAATAAAGATATAAATATTTATCATTTTGATGTCTATCGTTTAGAAGATGTGGATGAATTTTATGCAATTGGTGGTGAAGAATATTTTAGTTCTGGAATTAGTATTATTGAATGGGGCGAACTAATTGAACCTGCATTGCCAAATGATTATATAAAAATTACATTTGAAAAAGATTTGTCTGATGAAAATATTAGATATTTACATATCAAAACCTTTGGAAATAAATACAATGACTTATTTTAATGTGAAAAAGGGGTCGGTCCTAAAATTAGCAAATGTTAATTTTAGGACCGACCCCTTTTTCACACTTTTTCACCTTTTCATATTTCTATCTCATAAATGTCATTGCAATAACGATTACACCAAGAACTACTCTATAAATAGCAAACACTTTGAAGCTTCCTTTTTTTAGATATTCTAGCAAGAATTTTATTACAAAAATTCCAACCAAGAAGCTAAACAAAACTCCCATAAAGAATGCTAATGTAAATTCAAAATCTGTAATACTTACTAATATTGCAGCCAATACAATTGGTGTAGAAAGCAAGAATGAATATTTTGCAGCACTTTCTCTGTCAACACCTAAAGCTCTTGCAACAGTCATTGTAATTCCTGATCTTGATGTTCCAGGAAATGCTGCTGCTATAGCTTGAGATAATCCTATTAAGAATGATTGTTTAAATGTCATATTTTCGTAACTTACATTAGATGGTGCTTTTTTATCAACAACATAAAGTACTATTCCTAATACTATAAGTGCAATTGCAATCATTATTGTTTCAATTCCAAATTTGTCACAAATATATCCTGAAAATTTATCTAATAATAAACTAACTATTCCTGTTGGAATCGTTACAGCTACTATGTACCAGAAGATTTTACCTTCTGTTGATTTCTTTTTATTTACAACTTGCTCATATCCTCCTTTAATTAATCCTAACCAATCTTTAAAAAAGAATAATGTTATTGCAAGTAAAGTTCCTAAATGTAATGCTACATCGAAACTTTCTGGGATACTCCAATTAAATATCCATGGTATTAATTTTAAATGTGCTGAACTTGATATTGGTAATAGTTCTGTTAATCCTTGAACTATTCCTAAAATTATTGCTTGATATACTTCCATATTTTTTCCTCCTACGTAAAATGCGAATTTAGGGTCGGTCCTTTTTTTCACATTTTATAAATTTCTTTTATTATATTATATATTGTATCTTTGATAAACTCTGCTGATGTGATTGGTGCAACTTTTCCAGGTAATGATAATGCCCAAACAAATTTTAAATTTTGGTCTTTTACCGTCTTTTTGTCAATCCCACCAGGATTTGATGCCAAATCAATTAATAAACAATCTTTTTTTACAAATTTTAATCGTTCTTCTGTCAGAATTACATGTGGCACTGTGTTTATAATAACATCAAAATTTTTCAGATTTTCTCCTATAGCATTTATATTTGTAGCCTTATGCCCATATGCTTGAATCCATGCTAGGTCTTCATCTTTTCTAGCAGCACATGTAACTTTAGCAGATAATCCAGAAAGTTTCCTTGCAAGCACTTTTCCTATTCGTCCAAATCCTAATATTAGTACTTCACTTCCGTGTAAAATTTTATTTGTGTTTTCTATTGCTATTTGAATAGTTCCTTCTGCTGTTGCAATTGTATTTAGTACTGCCAATTCTTCTCTTTTCATAATATCTATTATTTCTATATATTCATCATTTGCCATTCCATATACGTCTGGAATTATTCCTCCAGCTATTAAAACCTTTGCATTGATTACATGCATTAATTCTCTAATTGTAACTTCTTTGTCACTAAATGGCATGTTTATCGTATTTCCATTACTCGAAAATGGAATTGGTCCTATTACTATTTCTACTTCTTGAATTGCTTTTTTTATTGAATCACATTGTTTTATATTTTCAATTTGCTTTAAATTATCTGCTTTTTCTAATCCAAATACATAAACTTCGTTATTTTCTTTTGCTAGCATTTCTGCTAATTTTACAATCCTTAAATCTCCACCAATAATCGCAAATTTCATATATACCTCCATATATATAGTATATTTATTTTACGATTTTTTATGAATTATTCTTCTCTTTCTTTTTGATTTCGATCTTCTTGCCTGGTTTCATAACTGGTTCTTGGAATTTTTTTGATTTGAATATCATTGTAACCAATTTTTTTAGTTATTTCTACCATTTCTTCTAAATGTTCTTTTGCTTTTATTTCTTTCGCAGTCAATTTATGAGGCCTTTCTTCCTCTCCTTCAATTTCTAAATTGAATGGAATTGACAATCTTGCTATTATAATTGCAAATGTTACATCATTTTGAATTTTTTCAACAATTCTTTTTGGATTTTCTTGAATTGCTACATTAGCATATCGTATTGCTTGATCTTTTTCATTTCTGATAATGCAAATTTTAGATAATTCTAAATATGCATCTGCACAAAGTTCTTCATCCTCTGTTGCTTGCAAAAAATATTTTTCTGCTTCATCTAATTCTTTGTACATCATTGCTATTTCTGCCAAACTATATTTTGTATTATATACTAAAGAATTCAATTCCGCTGCTTTTTCATAACATATTTTTGCATTTGGAAAATCATTTAGCATTGTATATGCAATTCCTAAATTATAATTCAAATCATAACTTGTAGGACTGTATTTTAATGCTTCTGTATAAATATTTACCGCTTCTTTATAATCTTCCTTTTCTATTAATAAATCTCCTAAAGCTACTGTTGCATCTGTGTAATCTGGTTTTTTCTCTAATACATCTGCAAGTATTTTTATAGCTTCATCTTTTTTATCTAAATCTATTAATAATTCTGAAACATTATAATAAGATTCAAAATCTTTTGGATTAATATCTATTACTTGTAAATATTCATCAACTGCTTTTCTCTGTCCGCCTTCTTTTACATATATTCCTGCTAAAAGCTTATGTGCAGTATAGTTTTCTGCATTTCTATCAAGAATTTGTATCAATTTCTTTTTGGCAACTCTTGTGTTTCCAAATACTAAATATATTTTTGCAATAACTATATCTATAGTATCTGATATATTTGTATCTACTTTTTCTAATATTATTATAAATATTGGAACTAATATTGATAATGTATATATAATCAATCTAGTAAATGTTCCAATACCTTTTTTTGAAAAATAAAGCTGGATAAAATCTATTGCAATTCCGCAATGCTTCTATTGCTAATATCGTTACATATTTTGTATCATTTGTTTTTATTAATTGATAAAATATATATGCAAATAATACAACAGAAACTGTTATAAATATTAGTTGTTCTATTATCATTGTTTTACTTCCTTTTTTTAGTGTCCTATATTATGTTCATGTGACACCATTTGATAGTCCTCTATAATCCTTTGAATAATACTTTGAGGTTGCTCTTTTCCATTACTTTTAGTCATTTCATTATTATATCTTTCTACTAAATTTGGTAATGATTCTCCTGTCTCTTCCATCAACTCTCCCCAAGTTTTATCTGTATTTGGAATATAGTCTGCTTCTGTTATTTGAGAGTCTACTTCTTGTCCTGATTCTTTCTGTTGTTCTTCCACATTTTCTACTTGATGTGCTAATTCATGAATATATTCTTTGCCTTGAGTATTTAAGTCTCTTCTTATTTCTGCATTTTCTTCTCCTTCTAAGCCCTGACCTTCTTCTCTTACTCCTCTTGCAACTCTTTCTTGACATGGTAACACATCTACTGTTTCAATTTCGATTTCTCCATATGCGCCAAGATTTACAGCTATTTCTTTGTCATCTCTATTAGTTTTCATTAATGCATATGGTACTTTTCTTTCAATACTTTCTCCTTGTTCATCAATACTTATTATTGACTTCCAAGTGGTTCTTGCTGGTTCAACATTTTTATTTAATCGCCAGCTTTCATTTACTTTTTCAAGCATTACAAATCTATGTAATTTATTTGAATATGCTTGAGCATGCTCATCTGAATCTCCAAATACTTCTGGCATTCTTTCTGCAACATGTGAATCTTTAATTTTTCTAACTCTTGTTAATCCTAAGTCTTGACCCTGTTCTTTTAAATCTTCTTCTATTTCTTGTGTTTCATCATTTGGTTCTTCTTGTTTTTGTTCCTCTTTTGACTGTTCAATTTCAGACTTTTGTATTGATTTTTCAGATATTCCTTTTAATCTGCCTTTTTCAATATCATTTTCTTCAAAAAGCTTTTCCATATCTATTTTAGAATTTTTTAAGTATTCATCTAATCCCCCACTAGAAAAAACTTTTCCTTCTTCATCAACTACTATATTTTCTTCTATACTTTTTTCACCATTTTTATTTTCTTTTATCCAACGAAAATGATAACTAACTTTTCCGTTAGGATCTTGTTCTTCTGTAATAAATACATTTTTCAATGTTATTGGACCTTTATCAGTATTTATAACCATTTCTGAATAGTATTTTGTTTTAATTAATTCTCTTTGATATCTTTCTTGAATATATCCTTCTACACTACTCTCCACTTTGTTTAATTTTTCTAATATGTCCTTTTCTTCTGGTCCAAATGTATATTGTTCTGTTTTTTCTTCCATTTTGAACCTCCTTATATTAATTTTCCGATTAAATCATAATCTTTAACATCTGTAATTTCTACATTAACAAATTTATTTACCATTTTTGTTAATCCCGCATTTTTTATATATATAATTCCATCTTCTTCTGGAACATCTTGTTTTGTTCTACCTATTAAATATTTTCCATCAAATGAAATATCTTCAATTAATGCTTCATAAACTTTTCCTATCTTTTTTTCAAGATTTTCTTTTGATATTTTTTGTTGCACTTCCATTATTTTGTTATATCTTGCTTTTTTTGTATTTCCATGTATTTGATCTGGTAATCTTGCTGCTGGTGTCCCTTCTTCTTTTGAATACATAAATGTTCCTAACTTATCAAATTTAGCTTTTTTTACGAATTCTCTTAATTCTTCAAAATCTTTTTCTGTTTCTCCAGGGAATCCTACAATTAAGCTTGTACGTAAAGTCACATCTGGAATTTCTTTTCTCAATTTTTCTATTAAGTTCTCTATTTGCTTTTTATTTGTTTTTCTATTCATCTTTTTTAATATTGAATCAGATATATGTTGAATTGGAATATCAAAATATTTACAAATTTTATCATTATTTTTTACTGTTTCTATTAATTTATCTGTTATTCCTTCTGGATAAGAATATAAAAATCTTATCCAATGAATTTCTGGTATTTCTGATAATGCTTGTAATAATTCTGCTAGTTTAGGTTCACCATAAATGTCAACACCATATTTAGTAGTATCTTGAGCAATTACAATCAACTCTTTTATTCCTTTACTTGCTAACATTTTTGCTTCTTCTATAATTTCTTCCATTTTTCTGCTAACAAATGGACCTCTAATATATGGAATTGCACAATATGTACATCTATTACTACATCCTTCTCCAATTTTTAAATATGCATAATTTTTCCCAGTGGTTACAACTCTTTCATAAAACTCATTATATGTTGGCATTGGCAATGGCTTTATTTCAGTTATTCTATTGCTTGTATGTGTTGTACTTTCTTCTTTAACATTGTCCTTTATTAATTTTTCTATCTTTTCCCACATCTTGTTGTATTCATCAATCTTTATGAATAAATCAACTTCAGGAAGGGCTTTAACTAATTCATCATAATATCTTTGAACCAAACACCCCATAGCAATTAAATATTTACAATTTTTCTTTTTGTATTCAGCCATTTCCAATATTGTATTAATAGCCTCTTCTTTAGCAGACTCTATAAAGCCACAAGTGTTTATTACTATAATATCTGCTTTTTCTGGGTTATTTACTATTTCATATTGATTATTTTTAAAATGTCCAATTGCAACTTCTGTATCAATTAAATTTTTACTACATCCTAATGATATAAATCCTACTTTCACTACTATTCTCCTAACTATTATGACTACAGATATGCTTTCTTGTTAATTCCATCAAGTTTAAATTTGTAAATCCTTCAACCTGTGTTTTTGCTCTATCTTGTTTTAAGCATTCTTTTAAAAGATTTTCTATTTTCTCTTTGTTTTCAGGCTTTAACATATCTATATAATCTATTATTATTATTCCACCAATATCTCTTAATCTTAATTGTTTAGCTATTTCTATTGTTGCTTCATAATTTACTTTATATATTGTTTCTTCTAAAGTACTCTTTCCTGTGAATTTTCCTGAATTTACATCTATTGCGATTAATGCTTCTGTTGGATCTATTGTTATAAATCCACCACAATTCAACCAGATTTTTCTTTGCTTAGACTTTTCAATTTGTTTTCTTAATTCATATTTTTCTAGTAATCCATCTTTTAATTCAATTTTAATGTTTTCGCCCATATCTACTAACATTTCTTTAATTTCATTGTATTCATCTTGATCATTAACTTCTATTTTTTCTATTCTGTCTTCTGGTAAATCTAATATTATTTTTTCTATAATACTTGGACTTCTAAATAACACTTCTGGACTGTTTTTTCCATTATTAAATTTTGTTTTTATTTTTTCCCACTTTTTCATTAATTGCTCAAAATCTTTTTTTATCTCTTCTTTTGATTTATGCTCCGCAGCAGTTCTCAAAATTGCCCCAGTGTTTTCTGGTAATTCAGCCTTTATTATATCTAGTAGTCTTTGTTTTTCTTTCTCATCTATTATTTTTTGAGAAATTGTTACAATATTAGTATTAGGCATTAAAACAAGATATTTTCCTGTTAATTTTATATGTGTTGATGTTCTTGCACCTTTTTTGTCATTACTATCTTTTTGAATTTGTATCAATATTTTTTGATTTGGTTTTATTACATCTTTAATTTTTACATTTGGTCTTTTTTCTATTTTTTCATCAACTTGAGGAATAACATCTTTTACATGTATAAAACTATTTTTTTCTGTTCCTATATCTACAAATGCAGCCTGCATTCCAGGTATAATATCCTTTACAATTCCTAAATATATATTTCCTTCATTTCTTGCTTTTTTACTTTCTTCATTTTCTTCATATATTTCTACTAATTTGCCATTTTCTACAACAGCTATTACTTTTGAATTTTCATCTTTGTCTACTATTAACTCTATCATGTCTCTACCTTCCTAATTAAATTTGTTCATTGCAATATCTACTCCATTTTTCAATATTTCGATTACTGCATCTTTTGCTTTTTCTATTCCTTTGTCAAGTAAAGGTATTTCATCTTCTGGTATAGCACCAATCACGTGATTTATTTCATCTCCACTATGTGCTGGCCTACCTATTCCAATTCTTATTCTAGGAAATTCTTCTGTTCCTATCATTTGGATAATGGATTTCATTCCATTATGCCCTCCACTACTGCCTTTTTTTCTTATTTTTATTTTGCCTGGTTCTATATCCATATCATCATATATTACTAATATATTTTCTTTTTCTATTTTATAAAAATCCACAAATGGCTTTACACATTCTCCACTTAAGTTCATATATGTCTGTGGTTTTACAAGTATCACCTTTTGCCCTTCTATCGTTCCAACTTCACTAAGTCCTTGAAATTTTGTTTTGTTAACATTTATATGATATTGCTCTGCAATTTTATTTATAGTATTAAATCCCATATTATGTCTTGTTTTTCCATATTCTGCTTCTGGATTTCCTAATCCTACAATTAAATACATTTTTTGCCCTCTTTTCCATTTTTTCTCTATTATATTTTACATTGTTTTGGCGTACTTTTCAAGTGTTTTAGGAAATTTTATACTATATATGCAATTCTATTACTAGGAAAATATTTTTTCATCTCTTCTCTCAAATATTTCTCCACTTCTATTCTTACGCCTTCCTTATATCCATATTTTCCATTACCTCTTCCTGTCATTAAATCTTTATTATACAAATTAATAGCATTTGGAAAAGCTTCTTCATTTATTCTAGTGTGAACATAGCTATATGTCATTAAAATAATTTCAAAAAAAGCATTTCTTTTTACATTTTCTGATAGCTCCTCATTTAACCTTTTAATCAAATCTGAATATAATTTTTGCCATCCATCTACTAGTATGACAGGTGCTATTAATATTCCAACTTTATATCCTGCCTCTGCTAATTTATTGATTGCTTCAATTCTTCCTTTTAATCTTGAAGTTCCAAATTCTACTTTATTTATAATTTCTTCCGGATTTACACTCATTCTGATAATTATCTTCCCATTATGTTGCAAAGGTAAAATTCCATCAACCATATCAAATTTTGTTGGTAATGTTAAAAATCCTTTTTCAGTTTTTGCAAAATTTTCTATTGTCCATTCTAAATTTCCTGTAATTGTATTTTCTAATATCAAATCACTATTACTTCCAATTTCAAATGTTAATTGTTTCTCACTTGCACTTGCAACTTTAATTATTTTTTCTAACATCTGCTCTCTATTTACAAATAGCCTTAAATAAGCACATTTATTGTAATTACAAACTAAATAACAATACATACACATTGCAGTACATCCAGAGGATGTATATGGGACTAAATAATCTGATGTTTTGTGATTCTCTACAAATTTGTGCGTTTTTCTAACTCCTATAATCAAATTTCTTTTCATATTTGGAAATTCTGAATTTTGTTTTTTCCTCATTTCTTCTATATTATTATGATTTTCTATTTCAGATTTTGGTACATCTTTGTACTGTTCCATTAATTGTCTTCCTAATGGATAATTAATTATTTCTTTTTCATAAAAAATAGCTTGTGGTTTAAACATATAATATCTCTCCTTTTTTATATGTTTTCCAAGTTACTTTCTTATATTCATGCGTGAATGCGAAAATGGGGTCGGTCCTTAAATTCGCATGTGAATTTAAGGACCGACCCCATTTTCGCATTTTCGCATTTCTGCAATATTTACACTTTTCTATTCATTGCATTTTTTCCGCCAAATACACAAGGCGAACTGCATTTCCAGCCAGGAAATGTACAACGTGCCCCTTTAGAATATGGTAACAAATACTCATACAATTCTTTTTCATCTTTCACAGCATTCAAATACTTTTTCATGATTTCTTGAGTTTGTTCCATAATTTCTAATTGAGCAGCACCACATAAACGTTCTGTACATTTAAGTACAAAATCCTCAATTGAACCTCTTTCATTTACTCGTACTAACATTCCTTGAGGATAAAACTCTTTTAAAGACGAAATATCTTTAAGCCATTCTTCCTCCAATTCAGTATTCCTAATAATAGGCGGAATATAGTATTTAGGTTCATCAAGTAATGTCATCTCATACTTCAAAGTTCTATGTCTTTGAGCTTGTGCAAGTTCTGCAAAACTTGCCAAATATGTTGTACAATAATTTTCTCCGAATTCTTCTTTTCTATGCTTTCTTTGTGCAAAAATTGAAAACTTTCTTCCTTTAATTCTAGAATCAAGTCCTTCAACTTCTACATCAGGCATAACTTCCAAAAATTCTTTAAATACTTGCTTTAATTTGATAGAAAAATTATTATCAGGTTCTTCTGCAATATAATCTTTAGCCCAGTTAATAATATAGTTCAACTGTCCAAAATTAACTGTATATTCCATTACTGTTGCAGGTGTAAAAACACTGATTAAATATCTTGCATTTTCTTGTGCAAGTTTTTTTACACGTTTTTCATCAAATTGAGGATATTCTTTTGCAATTTGTTTTGCATAAATTTCAATCCACTTTTCATACAATTCTTTTTCTTGAGGTAAAGGCTCCATTTTTGTATATCTTGCAGATTTTTCAGAGGTGTTATACACCTTTTCATTATTTAAAACCATTGCAAGAATCTTAGGAATTCTTTCTAAGCTCAAATTATATGTTGCATGTCCAAATACACTGTGATGGCCAGATTTGAGATTTCCATCTACTCTTCTTTGAGTTTTTTCAGCAGGCTCTGCAAACAATGTTTCCAATGTATCAGGTAAATAACAGATTCCTGCTGATTTTCCTGAAAAATCCAAAGCCTCTTCTTTTGGTAATGCATACCCTACTTTTGTTGATGCTATTACTTCGATTTTCATTTGTGTTGTACTCCTTTCACACATATTTATGTTTGGCTGTAATTTTTTACAACTTTATGAAAGTATAACACATCTTTTTTTCATTGTCTAGCTAAATTTCCCACTTTGGCACATATTCTTCTTCGTGTTCTCCAAGCTCTTGAATATAGCCATTTTCAAGGTCTAAATCATATAAATAATTTTCTACTTCTTCATATTCTTCTTTAGTTAACTTTCTATTTAATCCTTCAATTTCTTTGGCTTTATATGTTGGAAAATATTGTGCCATAATACTTACAAAAACATTATTATCTATATTTTCTTTTATCCACTTCAAAACCTGTTTACTATTTTCTACTTGATTTGGTAGAATTAAATGCCTTATCATTAATCCTTTTTTCATTATTCCATTATCATCTAATTGTGGTGTTGCAACTTGTCTATACATTTCTTTTATTGCTTTTGTAGCAACTTCAAAATAGTTATTAACCTTAGAATATTCTTTTCCTAATTCATCATAAAAATATTTTAAATCTGGCAAATATATATCTATGTATCCTTCAAGCATTTTTAAAGTTTCTACACTTTCATAACCATTTGTATTATAAACAATTGGGATATATAATCCATTTTTTCTTGCTATTTTTATTGCTTCTATTATATGTAATGCATAACTTGTTGGAGTTACTAAATTGATATTTTCTACTCCTTTTTCTTGTTGCTTTATCATTATATCTGCAAGTCCTTCTATTGTTATCTCTTTTCCCTTTCCAAGTTGGCTTATTTCATAATTTTGACAAAATATACAGTTCATATTACAGTTAGAGAAGAATATCGTACCAGAACCGATTCTCGCCTGAAATACAAGGCTCTTCAAAATTGTGCGTAGAGTATAATGCAATTTTTATTTTATCTGTTGATTTACATCTTCCTGGATATTTAGTTCTATCTATTCCACATTTATGAGGACATATCTCACATTTAGTAATATCTTTCAATTTTTCCTCCTATTGCCACTCACACGTTGCTGGTGGTTTACTTGTAACATCATAAATTATAAATTCTATTTTATCTGAAAATTTTTCTTCAATTTCTTTTACTGTTTTTTCTATTACTTTTCTATCAACTTCTGTTCCAATTTCTCCTGGTTTACCCGTCATAAAATCATTTGTTACAAATGTTCTAATTGCTACTGAATATTTCTTAGAGATTCCAATTGGAACTAATACTGCAAAAGTCTGGTTTACTTTACTTCCTTCTAAATTAGTTGTAACAATACTATCTAGCTCTCTTAATAAATCTACACATTCATCATTTATCTTCATATCAAAACACTTAATTTGGCTTTGAACATTCTTAACATTTAAAATATAACCCACTCTATTTATTGTGTTTATTTTATCTGTTATTTTTTTAGCAAGTGTTGTTACTTTATCCCATTCCAAATCAGTTCCATTTCCATATAAAAGTCCTAGGTTTCTATAGCTTCTGCAGTCCCCTTGTACACCTACAGATTTTATTGGAATTATTTGGCCTTTTTCATTGCTCTCTTTTAATATCTCTTCTAATTTTTCTATATCTTCTTTGCTTATTTCTACTTCTTCTTTTTTATCATGGCATATTACTCTAATAGCTAGTCCTGGTCCTGGGAATGGTTGCCTAGAAGCAATACTTTCTTCCAATCCTAACATTCTTGCTACTTTTCTAACTTCATCTTTATGCCAATCACTATTTGTTTCTACAATAAGACCTTTTTTACGTGCCTCTCTTACAATAGCAACATCGTTGTGGTGTGTTTTTATTTTATGTGCAAATCCACTTATTTCTGGATTTCCACTTTCTATTAAATCTGGTCTTAAGGTTCCTTGCGCAATAAATGTATGCTCTGGATCTAACCCTAATCTTTCTATAACATTATTAGCTATTCTAATAAATATTTCTCCTATAATTTGTCTCTTTATTTCAGGATCAATTGTATCTACTAATGGTCCCATTTTCTTTCCTTCAACTTCTACTACAGTATTAAAAAAGTAATCTTTTGCATTCTCTCTAATTAAATTTTTTAATCCTAATTTTTTTAAGTTTTCACAAATTATATCACTTTCATTTTTTCTCATAAACCCTGAATCTATATGTATTGCATATACATTATCTGGATTCAGAGCTTTTGTAAGTAATGCCGCTGTAACTGCTGAATCTACTCCTCCACTCACTAAAACAACAACTTTATTGTCTCCAACTTTTTCTTGTATCATTTTTATTGATGTTGCAATTCTATCATCTAATGCATAAAAATCTTTATATTCAGCAACTTTTCTTATAAAATTCTCTAAAATTTTTATTCCTTCTTCTGTTAAATCTACTTCTGGATGAAATTGTAGTCCATACATTTTCTTTTCTTCGTTTCCTATCCCCGCAATTGCTTCTCCAGATTTTGCTATTATTTTAAAATCTTTAGGTGCTATTTTTACAGTATCACCATGGCTCATAAGTACTTTTTGATTTTCATTTATTCCATCAAATATAGTTGATGTTGTATCAACCCAAATATCATTTTGTCCATATTCTTTTACTACATTACTAGCTACAACTCCACCAAAATAATCTGACATTAGTTGCATTCCATAACATATTCCAAGCACTGGTTTTCCTAACTCAAAAATTTTTTCATCAAATTTTAATCTTTCATCATTTGATATACTATTGGGCCCACCTGATAATATAATTGCTTGATATTCTCCTAGTTGCTCAGCCTTAGCATTAATTGGTAATATATCTGACTTTACTCCCAATTCTCTTACTCTTCTGTCGATTACCTTTGTGTATTGGCCACCACAGTCCAATATTGCTAATTTTTCCATACTTACAACATTCCTTCCTTTTTCTTTTGCACATTATATTATAAAAGTAACATAAAATCAAGATTTGTCTTACAATTTTTTACTATTATCTGCAATATCGATATTATCAATAATCTCTTTACATTCCTTCCAATTCGTATTTTTAACATATTCATAATCTGTTGATAATTTATTTAATATTTCTTTTGTTCTATCAGTTGAATTCAAATCTGTCACAATAATATCTTTTACCTCTTCTTCTTTTCCATATAAAATTTTAAATAATACCGAACGCAAAAATCCCTCTATTTTTTCTTCTTGATTTTTAACTGCTATTATAATATAAATTCCATCTGCCTTCATATTTGTATATGTACATATATATATAACTTGTTTAACCAATTCAAAAAAGCCATAAAGAGCAAATATCCAAAGTATCGAATTTATAATAAAATTCCCCATACCTTTTTCCTCCTTATGGCTATTCTATGAATTTAATATATTTTTGTTACTTTAATTCAATAATTTTTTCCCATGGTAATTCTGGCTTTCCAAAATGTCCATAATTTGTTGTTTTGGTAAATATTGGTTCACGCAATCCCAAATATTCTATAATTCCTTTTGGTGTCAAATCAAAATTTCTTTTAATTATTTCTTCTATTTCTTCTTCTGGAATTGTATTTGTTCCAAATGTATCTACAAATATTGACATTGGTTGTTCTACACCAATTGCATATGCAACTTGTAATTCACATTTTTTAGCATATCCATTTGCAACAACATTTTTAGCAATATGACGTAACATATACGCAGCACTTCTATCTACTTTTGTAGCATCTTTTCCAGAAAAAGCTCCTCCGCCGTGACGGGCATATCCACCATATGTGTCTACTATAATTTTTCTTCCAGTTAATCCTGTATCACCTAAAGGTCCACCAATTACAAATCTTCCTGTTGGGTTAATATAATATTTTGTATTTTCATCTAAATATTTTTCAGGTATTACTGCATTTATTACTTTATCTTTAATATCTGTAATTAATGCATCCATATCAACATTTTCATTATGTTGTGTAGAAATCAATATAGTATCAATTCTTTTTACTTTATCTCCTTCATATTCAACAGTTACTTGTGTCTTTCCATCTGGTCTTAGATATGGTAATATCCCCATTTTACGCACAACAGTTAATCTTCTTGCTAACTTATGTGCCATTGATATTGCAAAAGGCATATATTCTTCTGTTTCATCAGAAGCATATCCGAACATAATTCCTTGATCTCCAGCACCTCCAATATCTACACCTTGTGCTATATCTGAACTTTGCTTTGTTATATTAATATCAATTTTGCATGTTCTATAATCTATATCTAATTTGGCATCATCATAACCAATTTCCTTAATTCTTTCTCTAACTATTTCTTCTATATCTAATTTGGCATTTGTTGTTAATTGTCCTGCAATTGTTATTTGATTTGCAGATGCAAATGTTTCTACTGCAACTCTTGAATATTTGTCTTGTTTTAATGCTTCATCCAATATTGTGTCTGAAATATAATCACATAATTTGTCTGGATGTCCTTCTGTTACACTTTCAGATGTAAAATAATATTTTTTCATATTTTGTTCCTCCTATATAATAAAAATAAACCCCTAGCATATGCTAAGAGTTCACTTTTATTCAATCATCACTCAAAGCCAATGCTTTGTCGGTTTTAGCACCTTGTCTACTGATAGGTTGCTGTGGGATTAACGAGCCGTTCTCTACTCCACTCTTGATAATTCTATTCAATTAAACTAGTTGTAATATAGCTACTTCTGCTGCATCACCTTTACGTGGTCCAGCTTTAACGATTCTTGTATATCCTCCAACTCTACCTTCATATTTTGGAGCAACTTCGTTAAATAATTTTCCTATTACATCTGTATCTTTTACTTTATTTAATTTTGTCATCATTTTTCTTCTTGCATTTAATCTTGATGGCATATCTTTTTGTCTTTGTTCTGTTTTTTCTTCTTTAACAACTTTTAGATATTCATTACCATTTTTGCTTTTAACTAATTCTGTAATTTTGTTACCTTTAGAATCTAGTTTTGCTTTTACTACTTTTACATCTACAGTTTCGAAGTTGTCTTTTTCTTTGATTGCTAAAGCTATTAAACTATCAGCGATTGCTTTTACTTCTTTTGCTCTAGCTTCTGTTGTTTCAACTTTTCCGTGTAATATTAAATCTGTTGTTAATGTTTTTAACATTGCATTTCTTATATCAGTAGTTCTACCTAATTTTCTGTTTGTTGCCAATTTTTTCACCTTCCTCTTCTATTTGTAAGGGGACACATCTTCTTCACAGGTATTCATCTAGGGACAAGATATGTCCCCTACCCTTATGAGCTAGTGATTACCCTTTCTTCATATTATTCGATAATTTTTATTCGTCTTCCTCTGCGAAGCTTAATCCTAATGAATGTAATTTTGCAATTACTTCATCTAATGATTTCTTTCCTAAATTTCTAACTTTCATCATATCACTTTCAGATCTATTTGTTAAATCTTCTACTGTAGCTATTCCAGCTCTCTTTAAGCAGTTGAATGAACGTACAGATAATTCTAATTCTTCTATTGATGTCTCTAAAACTTTCTCTTTTTTAGATTCTTCTTTTTCAATCATTACTTGTGTATTTCTTGTTGCTTCTGATAAATCTATAAATAACTCTAAATGTCCTGTCATAACTTTTGCTGCTAAACTTAAAGCTTCATGAGCTTTTAAACTACCATCTGTCCAAACTTCGATAATTAATTTATCATAATCAACCATTTGGCCTACTCTAGTGTTTTTTACTTGATAATTTACTTTTTTAACTGGTGTATAAATTGAATCTATTGGAAGCACAGATATGTCTTGATTAGGTTTTTTATTCTTTTCTGAAGGGGAATATCCTCTTCCCATATCTGCTGTCATTTCCATTATCAACTGTCCACCTTCTGATACAGTTGCTATATGTAAGTCTGGATTTAATATTTCTACAGTACCATCTGTAATGATGTCTCCTGCAGTTACTTCTCCCTCTCCTTTAAAGTTAATTCTCATAACTTTTTCTTCGTTTTCAGCAAATTTTAGTCTAACATTTTTCAAGTTAACTATAATTTCTGGAACATCTTCTACAACATTTGGTATGCTTGAAAATTCATGTAATACACCCTCAATTTTAACACTTGTAATTGCACATCCTGTTAAAGATGATAATAATATACGTCTTAATGAATTTCCTATTGTTACACCATATCCTCTTTCTAATGGTTCGCATACAAATTTTGCATAATTATTTGTGTTATCAACCTCTAGACATTCAATATTTGGCTTTTCAAATTCTATCATTTCTACCTCCTAATATTTTAAAAACTATTTAGAGTAAAGCTCTACTATTAAATGCTCTTCAACTGGAATATCAACATCTTCTCTAGATGCTAATCTTACTACTTTACCACTTAAAGTTTCGTTATTTAATTCTAACCATGCTGGAACTGGTCTTGCTGCATTTGCTTCTATGTTAGCTTTTATTGCTCCATTGTCTTTTTTGATTTCTCTAACTGTTATAACATCTCCAGCTTTTACTAAGTATGAAGGGATATCAACTCTTCTTCCATTTACTTCGAATTGTCCATGGTTTACTAATTGTCTTGCTTGAGCTCTTGATGCTCCGAATCCTAATCTGTAAACAACATTGTCTAATCTGCTTTCTAATATTTGTAATAAGTTTTCACCTGTTACTCCTTTTTTATTAGATGCCATTTCGAAATATCCTCTAAATTGTTTTTCTCCAACTCCATAGTATGATTTTGTTTTTTGTTTTTCTCTTAATTGTGTTCCGTATTCAGAAAGTTTTGCTCTTTTTTGTCCATGTTGTCCTGGAGCGTAATTTCTTCTAGAAATACTGCATTTGTCAGAATAACATCTTGAACCTTTTAAGAACAATTTTTGTCCTTCTCTACGGCAAATACGACATTGTTCGTCTGTATAACGTGCCATCTTTTATTTACACCTCTTTCTTATTTTTCTACCTTTTTTTAGTTTTTTTAGGGGACACATTTTTCCCCTTAGTATTCCTATACGGGCAAAATATGTCCCATAGGAATTTTATTATTATACTCTTCTTCTTTTTGGTGGTCTACAACCATTGTGTGGGATTGGTGTTACGTCTTTAATACTTGTTAATTCTAGACCTGCAGATTGAAGTGCTCTTATTGCAGCTTCTCTTCCTGCTCCTGGACCTTTAACATATACTTCAACTGTTTTTAATCCGTGTTCCATAGCTGCTTTAGCTGCTGTTTCAGCAACTTCTCCAGCTGCGAATGGTGTACTTTTTCTAGAACCTTTGAATCCTAATCCTCCAGCACTTCCCCATGATATTGTATTTCCGTTTGTATCTGTTATTGTAACTATTGTATTGTTAAAGCTAGAGTGAATATGAGCTTCACCTTTATCAATGTTTTTTCTATTTCTTCTAGCTACTGGTTTTTTCGCTACATTTTTATTAGCCATTTCTTTTATTTCCCTCCTTCAAAAATAACATTGCGTTAATTATTTTTGTTTTATACAGCTTTTTTAGATCTGCTTACTAATTTTCTTGGACCTTTTCTTGTACGAGCATTAGTTTTTGTTCTTTGTCCTCTTACTGGAAGACCTTTTCTATGTCTTAATCCTCTATAACATCCAATTTCTGTTAGTCTTTTTATATTAAGAGCTACTTCTCTTCTTAAATCACCTTCAACTTTGTATGATTCGTCAATAACTTTTCTTATGCTATTAACTTCGTCATCAGTTAAGTCTTTAACTCTTGTATCTGGATTAACTCCAGCTTTTGCTAATATTTTATTTGAACTAGCAACTCCTATACCATAGATATATGTAAGTCCTATTTCAACTCTTTTTTCTTTAGGTAAGTCTACTCCTGCTATACGAGCCATGTTTTTGCACCTCCAAATTTTTTTTTTTAATTTGAACTTTTATGTTCGTTGTAGTGTTGTCCTAATTTTGCTTAAAGGTGAAATGCATCTAAATTAATAGATCTTTAAGTTCTATTTTGGACATATATATAAACACAAATTCGATATGTAAACATTTAAGTTTAACAGCCGCTACCTAATTTGTGTTATAAGCTAAAATTATCCTTGTCTTTGTTTGTGTTTAGGGTTTTCACATATAACTCTAATTACACCTTTTCTTTTTATTACTTTGCATTTGTCGCACATTTTCTTTACTGATGGTCTTACTTTCATTAGATTTCCCTCCTTTAATAGTATTTATATTTTTGGGTTAATTAATTGACTATTATTTTGCTCTCCAAGTGATTCTTCCTCTTGTCAAATCATATGGTGATAATTCAACTTTAACTTTATCTCCTGGTAAAATTTTGATATAATTCATTCTCAATTTTCCTGAGATATGTGCTAAAATTTGATGTCCATTTTCAAGTTCTACTTTGAAATTAGTATTTGGTAGTGTTTCAACTACTGTTCCTTCTACTTCTATAACATCTTCCTTTGCCAAGTCTTCTTACCTCCTTCTTAAAGAGCTTTTTATCATGGAAAATCCATGAATAAAAATACTTTTTCCATTTTTTTCAGTATTAACTCATACATTATATAATATTTTTATAGCATTGTCAATACTTCTGGCTCATTTTCTGTAATTAAAATTGTATTTTCATAGTGTGCAGCCCAACTTCCATCTTGTGTTACAATTGTCCATCCATCTTCTAATTCCCAGATGTCTGGTTTTCCAGCTATAACCATTGGTTCAATTGCTAATGTCATACCTGGTTCTAGTCTAATTCCTCTACCAGCTTTTCCGTAATTTGGAATCTCTGGTTCTTCATGCATTTCTTTTCCAATTCCATGTCCTTCAAATTCTCTTACAACTGAATATCCTTGTGATTTTACATATTCACCAATTGCGTGTGAAACATCTCCAATTCTGTTTCCTTTTTTAGCATATTTTATTCCTTCAAAAAATGCTTGTTTTGTAACTTCTACAAGTCTTCTTGCTTCTTTTGAAACATTTCCTACTAAAAATGTTCTTGCAGCATCTCCATTGTATCCATTTTTTAATGCTACCAAATCTACACTTACAATATCACCATCTTTAATAACTCTTTTTGATGATGGAACTCCGTGTATTACTTCATCATTAATTGAAATACATGTTGCTGCAGGATAAGGAGGAACTCCTCTTATTCCTGGATCATATCCTTTTTCTGCAGAAACTGCACCATACTTTTTCATTGTTTCTTCTGCTATTCTATCAATGTCTGCTGTTGTCATTCCTGGCTTTATTGCATCTTCTATTGCTTTATGCGTTAGCGCTGTTACACGGCCTGCTTCTCTCATTAGTTCAATTTCTCTTTTTGATTTTATTGTAACCATTATTTCTACGCTTCCTTTCTATTTAAAACAACTATTTTTTTATATCTCTTACAACATCTTCAGCTACATCTTTACCCATTCTGTTTATTGAAATACTTACTGTTTCTGTTCTTAATACACCTTTATTTTTGTAATATTCTACTAATGGGCTTGTTTTTTCTTCATATATTTCTAATCTTCTTTTTATTGCTTCTGGATCAGAATCATCTGCTCTTTGTTTTAGTGGAGCACCACATTTATCACAGATTCCTTCTTTTACAGGTGGATGTAATTTGATGTTGTATGTTGCTTTACAATCTTGATTTGTACAAACTCTTCTTGTTAACATTCTATCTATAATTTCTTCTTTTGGTGTTACTAAATTTATTACTAAATCTATTTTTTCTCCTTTTGCTTCTAACATTTTGTCTAATTTTTCAGCTTGTTCAATTGTTCTTGGAAATCCATCTAATATTACACCATTTTTTGCATCATCCCATGTTAATCTATCTTCCACCATTGGTACTGTAATTTCATCTGGAACTAAGTTTCCTTTTGATATATATTTATCTGCTTCTAATCCTAACGGTGTTTTTTCACTTATATTTTTTCTGAATATATCTCCTGTTGATATTTGTGGTAATCCTGTTTGCTCACTAATTAATCCTGCAACAGTTCCTTTTCCTGTGCCTTGTGCACCTAACATAATAATATTCATATTAATTCTTCCTTTCTCTTTTCCCTCGAAAAAATATATGCCCCTAATTTCTTAGAGGCTTTTCTTTCGTATTTTTGCAATCTTATTTTAGCCTATTTTACCCATTTTGTCAACAATTTAGTCAAAAAAATAACACTTATCTTTTGATAAGTGCTATCTTTATTCTATTCTAAGAATCCTTTATAATGTCTCATTACTAATTGAGATTCTAATTGTTGTACTGTTTCAAGTGCAACACCTACAACGATTAATATTGAAGTTCCACCAAATGAAACATTCAAGCTTGTAAATCTTAATAACATTGGGATGATTGCTATAACAGCTAAGAATAATCCTCCGAATATTGTTAATTTTGATATTACAGATGATAAATAATCTGTTGTTGGTTTACCAGCTCTAATTCCTGGTATGAATCCACCATTTTTCTTGATATTGTTTGATACTTCTGCTGGATTAAATGTAGCATAAGTATAGAAGAATGTGAATCCCATAATTAATATTAAATACACTATTGCATTAGCTAATGAATATCCCCATCCAACACTTGATGATGATGTAGCAATAGAGAATTTATAAACTCCTGCCCAAAATCCATTTAATGTTGAGATATCTTTTACAAACATTGATATTACCATTGCTGGGAATGTCATGAATGATGATGCGAATATTACTGGCATAACTCCAGCCATTGCTAATTTTAATGGTATATGTGTGCTTTGTGCACCAACCATTTTTCTTCCTTGTACTCTCTTTGAGTATTGAACAGGTACTCTTCTTTCTGCCTCTTGTACAAATACAACTCCAGCAACTAAGATAAGCGCTCCTATTATAATTCCTAAAGCAGTTAATAATCCTATTGTGCTAAATCCTGAAGATGTGAATATCAAATTCCAAATAGTTGTTATTCCTGATGGTAAACCAGATATAATACCAATAAAGATTATAATTGATATACCATTTCCGATTCCTTTACTTGTAATTTGTTCTCCAAGCCACATTAGCAAAGATGTTCCTGCAACTAAAGATGCAACAATTAAAATTCCTGTTAGCCATCCTGGATTAATAAATACTCCAGCATTTCTATATGATAGATAAATTCCAATTGCTTCGATTAGAGCTAAGATTAATGTAATAATCTTAGTCCATCTATTCATTACTTTTCTACCTTCTTCTCCACCTTCTTTAGCCATTCTTTCTAATGAAGGTATTACCATTGCCAATAATTGAACAACAATTGATGCTGTTATGTATGGACTTATTGACATTGCAAAAATTGAAAATCTTGAAAAAGCTCCTCCTGAAATTATATCTATAAATCCTGCGATTCCATTTGATGAAGTCATTGCTTCATTTAATACTATTGTATTTACACCAGGTACTGTAATGTAACATCCTAGTCTAAACAAAACAATAAGTATTAGTGTATATATAAGTCTTTTTCTTACATCGGGTGTTTTTAAAGCGTTTTTTATCGTTTTAAACAACTAAATCACCTCTGCCTTTCCGCCTAGAGCTTCAATTTTTTCCTTAGCAGATGCAGTAAATCTTATAGCTTTAACATTTAATTTTTTCTCTAATTTTCCTGTTCCTAAAACTACGATTCCATCATTTACTTTTCCGATTATTCCTTCTTCTACTAAGCTTTCTGCTGTTACATCTGTTGCTTTAGATTTGTTTAACATAGTTAATGTTACTTCTGTATAGTTATTTGCATGGATATTTGTGAATCCTCTTTTTGGTAAACGTCTATATAATGGTGTTTGACCTCCTTCGAATCCTCTTCTTACTCCACCGCCGCTTCTTGCTTTTTGTCCTTTATGTCCTTTTCCTGATGTTTTTCCTAATCCAGAACCCATACCACGTCCAACTCTTCTTCTTGTTTTCTTTTCAACAGCTGGTTTTAATTCTCCTAACTTCATTCTGTTCGCACCTCCTTATTTTTTATTTATCCTTATTAATTACATTATTTCGTCAACTTTTTTATTTCTCTTTTTAGCTACTTGTTCAATTGTTCTCATGTTCTTTAAACCTTCGATAGTTGCATATACAACGTTTCTTGGATTGTTTGTTCCAATAACTTTTGTACGTACATCTCTGTATCCTGCTAATTCAAGTACTGGTCTTACACTTCCTCCAGTAATAAGTCCTGTACCAACTTTAGCTGGTTTTAACATAACTTTTGCACTACCAAATTCTCCTATAAATTCATGAGGTACTGTTGTTCCAACAATTGGAACTTCAACTAAGTTTTTCTTAGCTTCTTGAATAGCTTTTTTGATAGCATCTGGTACTTCAGCAGCTTTACCATTTCCAATTCCAACATGTCCTGCGCCATCTCCAACGATAACTACAGCACTGAATCTAAATGTTCTACCACCTTTTACTACTTTTGCAACTCTATTAATAGCTACTACTTTTTCTTTTAATTCTGGCATTTTATTTTCTTCCATTAGAATTCTAAGCCTCCTTCTCTTGCGGCTTCAGCTAATGCTTTTACAACACCATGGTATATATATCCACTACGATCATATACTACAGTCTTGATATTCTTAGCTGTTGCTCTTTTTGCGATTAAAGCTCCAACTTCTTTAGCAGCTTCTACATTAGAATTTTTAGTTTTAACTTCTTTATCTAATGTTGAAGCAGATACTAATGTATTTCCAGCAACATCGTCTATGATTTGAGCATAGATATTTGTATTGCTTCTATATACACATAGTCTTGGTCTTTCTGCTGTTCCAGATACTTTAGTTCTAACTCTAGCATGTCTTCTAGTTCTTTCTAATTTTCTATCTGTTTTACTAACCATTTTTAATCTCCTTTCAATTATTTACCTGTCTTGCCTTCCTTACGTCTAATAACTTCTTCAGCATATTTGATACCTTTACCTCTATATACTTCAGGTGGTCTCTTTGTTCTGATGTTAGCTGCTGTTTGACCAACTAATTCTTTGTCAACACCTCTAACTATGATTGTATTAGCGTTTGGAACGTCAAATGAAATTCCAGCTGGTGCTTCAAATATTACTGGATGAGAATATCCTAATGTTAAATTTAAGTTGTTACCTTGTTTTGCAACCCTGTAACCAACACCATTTATTTGTAATTCTCTTGTATATTCTTTTTCAACACCATTTATCATATTATTGATTAATGTTCTTGTTAAACCATGTAAACTTCTGTTTAAAGTTTCATCATTTGGTCTTGTTACTATAATTGTATTGTTTTCAATAGATACAGAAATATTTTTATGTATTTCTCTTTCTAATGTACCTTTAGGTCCTTTTACAGTTATTTTTTGTCCGTCTAATTTAACTTCAACACCTTCAGGTATTACAATGTGTTTATTTCCTATTCTTGACATTTTATTTTCACCTTTCTTATTATATTGGGCGTTCGCCTAACATTCCATTTTTACATTTCTGCATTTTCACGATTAGGTTAATTTTTCCCTTATTTTTTGCAACTACCAGATGTATGCTAAAACTTCTCCACCCATTCCAGCTTCTCTAGCTTCTTTGTCTGTTTTTAGACCTTTAGATGTAGAAATTATTGCTGTTCCTAATCCATTTAATACTCTTGGTAATTCTTCTTTACCAGCATATACTCTTAATCCTGGTTTACTGATTCTTTTTATTCCGTCAATAACTCTAGCTCCTTTTTCATCATATTTTAATGTAATTCTGATGATTCCTTGATTTTCATTATTGATTAATTCAAATGATTTGATATATCCTTCTTTAAATAAGATTTCAGCTATTGCTGTTTTCATTTTTGAGTTTGGTACATCAACTGTTTTGTGTTTAGCACTGTTAGCATTTCTGATTCTTGTTAACATATCTGCTATTGGATCTGTAGTATTCAATTCACTTTACCTCCTTCTTTAATTTTACCAACTTGCTTTTTTAACACCTGGAATTTCACCTTTGTGTGCTAATTCTCTGAAACATACACGGCAAATTCCATATTTTCTGATATAAGCATGTGGTCTTCCGCAAATTCTGCATCTATTATATTCTCTAGTAGCATATTTTTGTGGTCTAGCTTGTTTAATTTTTAATGATTTTTTAGCCATTATTTATTCTCCTCCTTAAATTATGCTTTGAAAGGCATTCCTAATAGTTTTAATAGCTCTTTTGCCTCTTCGTCTGTTTCAGCTGTTGTTACAAATATGATATCCATACCTCTTAATTTGTCTACTTTATCATATTCGATTTCTGGGAATATTAATTGTTCTTTAATACCCATTGAGTAGTTTCCTCTTCCATCAAATGAGTTTTCAGAAACACCTCTAAAGTCTCTTACTCTTGGTAATGCAACATTGAATAGTTTGTAAGCAAAATCATACATTTTGTCTGATCTTAATGTTACTTTACATCCAACGTTAGCTCCTTCTCTTAATTTAAATGCTGCAATTGATTTTTTTGCTTTTGTTATCATTGGTCTTTGACCTGTGATTTGCATTAAATCATTTACTGCATTTTCTAATGATTTAGGATTTTCTTTTGTATCTCCTAAACCGATATTTATAACTATTTTTTCAAGCTTTGGAACTTGCATAGTTGATTTATATTCAAATTTTTTCATTAATGCTGGAATTACTTCTTTTTGATATTGTTCTCTTAGTTTTTCCATGTTCAGTTAATCCTCCTTTCACTATTTGATATTAGCTCCACATTTTTTGCAAACACGAACTTTTTTATCATTTTCTACTTTATATTCTACTCTTGTAGTTTTTCCACATTTTGGACATACTACATTTACTATTGAGCTATCAATTGCACATTCAACTGGGATTATTCCACCCTCTTCACCTTGTTTTCTAGGTTTGATGTGTTTTTTTCTAACGTTTACACCTTTAACAACTACTTTTGAGTCTTTAGGCATAACTTCTAATACTTCTCCTTTTTTACCCTTATCATTTCCAGATAAAACTTGGACTGTATCTCCTTTTTTTATTCTCATTGAGTTTAACCTCCTTCTTTACTACTTATTATAAAACTTCTGGTGCTAATGATAATATTTTCATATAATCCTTTTCTCTTAATTCTCTAGCAACTGGGCCAAATATACGTGTTCCTCTTGGTGTTTTATCATCTTTAATTAATACTGCTGCATTTTCATCAAATTTTACATAAGAACCATCTGGTCTTCTTAAACCGCTTTTGCTTCTTACGATAACAGCTTTAACTACATCACCTTTCTTAACAACGCCACCTGGTGTTGCTGTTTTAACAGAGGCAACTATAACATCACCGATGTTAGCTGTTTTCATATATGAACCACCCATACATCTGATACACATGATTTCTTTAGCTCCAGTATTGTCAGCAACTTTTAATATTGTTTGTTGTTGTATCATGATCTATTTTCCTCCTTTTTCAAGAATCTCAACTACTCTCCATCTCTTATCTTTAGAAAGTGGTCTTGTTTCCATTACTTTTACTTTATCTCCTATTTCACAGCTATTGTTTTCGTCATGAGCTTTTAATTTATATGTTCTTTTAACTGTTTTTCCATACATTTTATGGCTTACACTTGTTTCAACTGAAACAACTACTGTTTTATCCATTTTGTCAGATGTTACAGTACCAACCATAACTTTACGAAGATTTCTTTCCATAGATTAATCCTCCTTTTTACTTGCTATTTTTCTTTCTGTTAATACAGTGTTTATTTTAGCTATATCCTTTTTAACCTCTTTAATTTTCATTGGGTTATCTATTCCATTTGTAGCTAAACTAAACTTTAATTTAAATAATTCTGTTTTTAGTTCACCTAATTCTTTTTCTAATTCTGGTGAAGACATTTCTCTTATTTTACTTATCTTCATCACTATCACCCACCTTGCTTACAGTTTCTTTTGCTACGAATTTACATTTGATTGGTAGTTTATTCATAGCTAATCTCAAGGCTTCTTTAGCTGTCTCTTCAGGAATTCCTGCAATTTCGAACATAACTCTACCTGGTTTTACAGCTGCTACCCAATATTCAACATTACCTTTACCTTTACCACCACGAGTTCCAGCTGGTTTTTGTGTTATTGGTTTGTCTGGAAATATCTTAATCCAAACTTTTCCACCTCTTTTTGTATAACGTGTCATTGCAATACGTGCTGCTTCGATTTGGTTTCCTTTGATTAAACCAGCTTCTACAGCTTGTATTCCGTATTCTCCGTCTGTTACTTTATTTCCTCTTGTTGCTTTTCCTCTATTTCTACCTTTTTGCATTTTTCTATATTTAGATTTTTTTGGCATTAATGGCATTATTTGTCTCCTCCTTCCACTTTTCTAGCTGGAAGAACTTCACCTTTATAAATCCATACTTTAACACCGATTTTTCCGTATGTTGTATCTGCTTCTGCAAATCCATAGTCAATATCAGCTCTTAAAGTTTGTAGAGGAATTGTTCCCTCTTTATAAAATTCTGTTCTAGCCATATCAGCTCCACCTAATCTTCCAGATACTGAAGTTTTGATTCCTAAAGCACCTGATTTCATAGCTTTTTGCATACATTGTTTCATAGCTTTTCTAAATGAAATTCTTCTTTCTAGTTGTCCAGCGATATTTTCAGCAACTAATTGTGCATCTGTATCTATTGCTTTTACCTCAACTATATTGATATTTACATCTTTACCAATTAATTTTGTTAATTCTGCTTTTAATGTTTCAGCTCCAGCTCCACCTTTTCCGATTATAATTCCTGGTTTAGCTGCATAAACATTAACTTTGATTAATTTTGCTGTTCTTTCAATTTCGATTTTTGAAACTCCAGCTGTATATAATTTTTTCTTTAAAAATTTACGGATTTTTTGATCTTCTACTAAGTAATCTGCAAAGTTCTTAGAATCTGCATACCATTTAGCATTCCAATCTTTGATTATTCCAACTCTCACACCTGTTGGATGTACTTTTTGTCCCATTTTGTAATTATCCTCCTTTCCTATTCTGCTTCTCTAACTACGATAGTTATATGACTTGTTCTTTTTCTAATTCTAACTGCTGAACCTTTTGCAGCTGGTCTAATTCTCTTTAGAGTTGGACCTTGATTTGCATATATTTCAGCTACATATAAATTTTCATGTTTCATTCCATGATTATTTTCAGCATTTGCGATTGCTGATTTTAATAATTTTTCTATAATGTCTGAAGATGCTTTTGGTGTAAATTTTACTATTGCTAAAGCTTCATCAACATTTTTTCCTCTAATTAAATCTGCAACGATTTTTACTTTTCTAGCAGAAATTCTTGCATATTTTAATGTTGCTTTTGCTTCCATTACTGCTGTTTCTTCCACTACAATTCCCTCCTTATTAATTATTTATTTGTAGTTGTTTTTTCTCCTGCATGACCTTTGAATGTTCTTGTAGGAGCAAATTCACCTAATTTATGACCTATCATTTCTTCTGTAATATATACTGGTACATGTTTTCTACCGTCATGAACAGCAATTGTGTGTCCAATCATTTGTGGATAAATTGTAGAAGCTCTTGACCATGTCTTGATTACTTCTTTGTTTCCACTTTCATTCATAGCTTCTACTCTTTTAAGTAATTCTGGTGCTACGAAAGGTTTTTTCTTACTTGATCTTGACATATGATTTTCCTCCTATTCTACTTTCTTCTCTTTACGATAAATTTATTTGTTTTCTTTTTAGAATCTCTTGTCTTGTATCCTAATGCTGGTTTACCCCAAGGTGTCATTGGTCCTGAATGTCCAACTGGAGCTTTACCTTCACCACCACCATGAGGGTGATCTACTGGGTTCATTACAGATCCTCTAACTGTTGGTCTTACACCTAAGTGTCTTGTTTTACCAGCTTTACCTAATTTAACATTTTCATGATCTGCATTTCCTACAACTCCGATTGTTGCTCTACATTTAGCTAATATTAATCTCATTTCTCCAGAAGGTAATCTTACATGAGCATATTTTCCTTCTTTAGCCATTAATTGTGCGCTTTGTCCAGCAACTCTTACTAATTTTGCACCTTGACCTGGGTTTAATTCGATGTTGTGAATTAATGTACCAACTGGGATGTTTGCGATTGGTAAGCAGTTTCCTGCTTTGATATCAACGTTTTCTCCAGATACTACTTTATCTCCATTTGTTAATCCTTGTGGTGCTATGATGTAACTTAATGTTCCATCTTCATATTTTACTAATGCTATGTTAGCACTTCTGTTTGGATCATATTCGATTCCAACAACTGTTGCTTCCATATCATCTTTTAATCTCTTAAAATCTATTTTTCTATATTTTTGTCTGTTTCCTCCACCTTGATGTCTAACTGTTATTCTACCATATGAGTTTCTTCCTGCATTCTTCTTTTTCTTTTCTAATAAAGATTTCTCAGGAGTAGACTTTGTTACTTCTGAATAATCAGAAACAGTCATATTTCTTCTTGATGGTGTATATGCTTTGAAATGTTTCATTCCCATTTTTAATTCTCTCCTTTAATTATTTATTTTCCGAGTTATTTCTCGATATTGTTTAAGCACTAAGCTCCCATAAATTCATCGATTGAATCTTTGTATTTTTTAGAAACTTTAACTGCTTTTCCACCTTTTCCAAGATATGTTTTATCAGCTGGGTTTATATCTATTGTTACAATAGCTTTTTTCCAATCTGGTGTTTTTCCTTCTACATATCTAACTCTTTTTGTTTTTCCTTTAACAATCATTGTATTAACATTTAATACTTTTACTTCAAAAAGTTTTTCTACAGCTCTTGCTATATCAACTTTTGTTGCTTTTTTGTTAACTTCGAAAGTGTATTTTCCTGCTTGCATTTCATCATTACTTTTTTCTGTTATTACTGGTCTTATTATGATTTCTTCTGGTAACATTAAGCATACACCTCCTCTAATTTTTTAACAGTATCTAAAGGTAAAACTAATTTACTGCAATTTAATAAATCAAATACATTGATCATATTTAATTGGATAGTTTTAACACCTTCTATATTTCTGCTTGATAGGTAAACATTTTCATTTTTATCAGCTAAGATAATTAATGTTTTTCCTTCTACTTTTAAATCTGTTAAAGCTTGTGCCATAACTTTTGTTTTTGGTTCTTTAACTTCTAATTTATCAACAACTGTTAATTCATTATCTAATACTTTTGCACTTAATAATGATCTAATTGCTAATTGTTTTTCTTTCTTATTTATTCTATATGAATATGAACGTGGTTTTGGACCTAAAGCTATACCACCTTTAATCCATTGTGGAGCACGTATACTACCTTGTCTTGCTCTACCTGTTCCTTTTTGTCTCCATGGTTTTTTACCACCACCACGAACTTCTGCTCTTGTTTTAGTACTTTGTGTACCTTGTCTTTGATTAGCTAAGTAGTTTACTAATACACTGTGAACGATAGTTTCATTTGGTTCAATCCCAAATACAGCTTCGTTTAATTCTACATCGCTAACTTTTTTACCTTGCATGTTATATACATCTACTTTTGGCATTTCGTATTTCCTCCTTTTCTAAAACTTTCATTACATAGCTTTTACAGCTGATTTTATTTTTAAGATAGCTCCTTTAGCTCCTGGAACACTACCTTTTACTAAGATTACGTTTTTATCTAAATCTACTTTTACAACATCTAAGTTTTGTATTGTAACTGTAACTCTTCCCATATGTCCTGGTAATTTTTTACCTTTAAATACTCTACCTGGTGTTGATGTTGGTCCCATTGAACCTGGTCTTCTGTGATACATTGAACCATGTCCCATTGGTCCTCTTGATTGTCCATGTCTTTTGATTACACCTTGGAATCCTTTTCCTTTTGATGTACCTTGAACATCTATTTTATCTCCAGCAGCAAATACATCTGCTTTTAATTCGTCTCCAACTTTGATTCCTTCTATTGAATCTAATCTGAATTCTCTTAAATGTTTTTTTGCTGTAACATTTGCTTTTGCAAAATGTCCTTTTTCTGGTTTGTTTAATTTGTTTTCTTTAACTTCTCCAAATCCTAATTGTACTGCTTCATATCCATCTTTTTCAGATGTTTTAACTTGAGCAACTACACATGGACCTGCTTCTATAACTGTTACTGGAATAACTGATCCGTTTTCGTCAAATATTTGTGTCATTCCAACTTTTTTTCCTATTAATGCTTTTTTCATTATAATTTCCTCCTACTATTGGCTGACTTTTGCCAGCTTGGTTTGATTTTTATTATTTAAAACTAGTTTTTGATTTCGATGTCAACACCAGCTGGTAGTTCTAGTTTCATTAAACTATCCATTGTTTTTGATGTTGGGTAAAGAATGTCTATAACTCTTTTATGTGTTCTCATTTCGAATTGTTCTCTTGAATCTTTGTGCTTGTGTGGAGAACGTAAGATTGTTACGATTTCTTTTTGTGTTGGTAATGGAATAGGACCTGATACTTTTGCTCCTGTTTTCTTAGCAGTATCTACTATCTTTTCAGCAGACTGATCTAAAACTACATGGTCATAAGCTTTTAGTCTTATTCTAATTTTTTCACTTGCTACAATTGAATTTGCCATTGTAATTTTCCCTCCTTAAAATAATAATATAATTTAAATTACGCGTTGGCAAGTTATAACACATCCGGGTGTTTTGCTTTTACCCATTTTAAAATCCCAAAAATTCGCATGATGATTCTGGGATAAGTGCTCTAATATAATTATTAAAATTAAACTTACCGCCTGGTCTAGCCAAGACAAGTTCCCTCCATCCCACTATTCCGTAAGGATGTAGCCACATTCAGCTTCAACGCTATATTTCATGCTCATCTATTATATAATGTTTTTTACATAAAGTCAATACTTTTGTCATAAAAAGTTAAAAAAGGCAAAGTGTGGTATTTCACACACGTTTTGCCTTTACTATATATCTTTGTGTATTAATACGATAAGGATGACAAGTTATTAATGTTATAATGTCCTGTCCTTCCTCTATTTCCAATTCACTAATATCATCTGGGTTAATAATTTTAGTTTCATAAACTTCGTAAGTAAGTTCTTCTTTAAAATTACGAATGCGAATTTTATCTCCGACCCCAATTTTATCTATATATCTAAATAATGTTGCTTTTCCATATCCCCTATGTGCTGCAATTACACTATTTGTATTTACTCCGCCTATTGGATAAGATGTTTCTGTAAGGTGTACTGCTCCTTTTTTCATATTCGCCGTGTTGGCACCTAATAATATTGGAACTTCTATATTTATTTTAGGAATACTTATATATCCAATAACATTATTCTCAATTCCATATTCACTTAAGTCTATTGCAGATTGCTCATATGAAAATGGATCTACTAATTTGTTTTGTTTTTCTTCATATATTTTTTGATTTTCTTCTTGTAATTTTTTATAAAGCTTATCTAAAATATTTTCGTTCTGCTCATCTGTTATTTTTACAACAAATTTTTCTTTTTCTGTTTCAACATTCTTTTCATATATATAATTACTTGCACTAGGAAAACAAAGTAATATTGTTCCTATTAAAATAAACAAAATTGCTACTATAATTAAAATCTTTCTTTTATTCATCGCTCTTTTTGCTCCTTTTAATAATTATTCCCACAATTAATGTAGTAATTAACACTATTATTAGTATTACTGTACCTATTTGTATTCCTGTTAGATAGTATTGCTTGTTAGTTTTCTTAGTTTCTACATTATTTATAGTATTAGAATTATTGCTGGTTTCTATAGTGTTTCCACTATTATTATTTTCTGTATAATCCTCATATTCCACTCTTTTAGCTTTGACTAATAATCTATGTGAATTTACACCATATGGTGTACAAGTAACAAGTGTTACCAAATCTTCTCCACTTGTTATCCTTAATTCGTCTATATTATCTGGAAGTACGACTTTTATTTCATATACTTTATATGTTAATATATCATTTAATACATGAATATAAAATATATCTCCTACTACAAGTTCATCAAGTCTTGTAAACAATTCCGCATTTGGCAACCCTGTATGTCCTGTTAATACTGAATGTGTAGAATTTCCTCCAATTGGCACTGATGTATTTTGAATATGCCCAACTCCTTTTTCTAACACTTCTTCACTTGTGCCATGATAAATTGGTAAGTCGACTGAAATCTTAGGAATTTGTATGTAGCCCATTATTCCATCTCCAGAAATATTTAATACTTCTTTATAATTTTCTGGCAATGCATAACCACTCCCTAAAACAAATGGGTCATGTACTGGGTCTCCAGATAAATTTTCATTATATGTTTGAGCTTTTTCTTTTTCTTTTTTTAGTGAATCTTCTCCTATTTTTACAACCATTTTATCATAGTTTCGTATTGCTTCTACATGATTTTTTTCTGCAAAATAGTTACTTATACTAGGATATAAAAATATTCCTGTTCCTACTATTATAAATATAATGGCAATTATTAATAATATTTTTTCGCTTTTCATCTTTCCCTCTTTGAAAATATAGGACGGTCTATAAAAGGCCGTCCGTTTTTTAACTAGTTTTGTGAATTATTCTTTTTTGCAACTGCTACTAATAATAAAATTCCTAATCCAACAAATACAATTCCTCCTGCAACAAATGCTACTGTTCCTGCACCACCTGTTACTGGTAATTGGAATCCAGATGAGTTTGGAAATGTTAATTTATAAATTCCTGTTGTTCCTTCTTCATCATCTAAAGCTCCATCCATGTTAGCATCTTTTATTGTAATTGTCTTTGCTTCTGCTGATTTATTATATCCATCTGGTGCTTTTGTTTCTGATAAACTATATGTTCCTTCGTCTAATCCATATAAAGCTAATTTTCCATTTTCATCTACAACTAAATTTGTTGTAGCTCCAGCATCTGATTGATTTGCTTGATAATATACTCCAGAAGCTGTTTTTACAAAATATAATTTTGTTGAATCACTAGATAATTCAAATTCTGCACCTTTTAAAGCTTCTCCTGTTGTTTTATCTGTTTTTGTGATTTCTGCCCCATATGTGAATACTTTGTTGCTTATTTCTTGTGTTTGGGAGCTTGTTGCATCATATGGGTTATTGCTATATGTTAATGTTGCTATATTTGAATTTCCAGCACCTCCAACATTTGTTGAAGCTCCAGCTGTTAATTTTGCACTATAAGTAACTTTTACTTTGTCATAGTTTTTAATTTGATCATATTTTAAGTCAATATCAAATGCTGTATTTCCTGTTGCTGTAAGTGTATAGTCTGTTGTTTCTGTTAATTGAACAGGTGTTGCTGAACCTTTTTGTCCAAAAACTTTGATTGTTGCTTTGTCTACTATTAATCCATTGCTTAATGCATCACTTATTTTATAAGATTTTGCTAAGCTTCCTGTAGCATATGTAGGAATATCTGCTACAATTGTGAATGGTATTGTGTCTTTTGTGCTATAATTGTCTTTTGTTTTTGTCTCATCTGCAACTGTTTTTGTTATTTGTGGTTTTGTTGCTTTTACTGTTACTGCCATTGAATCTGGTAACTTCCACTCTTTTGCTGTATTATCAAATTCTGGTGTTAAGTTTATTACTGATGGTGTATAAACCATATATCCATTTTCAATTAAAATTAAATATGTTCCCATTTCACATCCTGTGAATGTAACACTTCCTGTTAATTTTTCATCTGTAACAGGATATGATGCTGTTCCTGTTGCTGTTTGTGTTTTTGCTGTTAATGAAACTGTTCCTCCTTTTATAGCTGCTGATAATGCACTATAAAATACTTTTGCTTCATCTGAATTACTTGTTACGTTTTTGTAAAAGTTTTCTGGGTCTGAATATGCTGAATAATTAGCATCTACCCATGTTTTTACATTGTTATTCCATGTATATGGTACAGCTTGTGGTTGGTCAGCTGTGTAATCATAATTAACTGTTGCTAATTGATATGCTGATACTTTTGCTCCTGCTTCTATTCCTGAAACAGTAATGTCTTTTGTGTTTGTTGTAGTTGTAATGCTTGCATATGCTGGCAAGTTTAATCCCATTAGCATTAAAACTGTTACAATAGCTATAACTATTGTTTTAAAACTTGTTTTTTCTTTCATTTGTTTATTCTCCTCTTCCTTTTATTTCTCGCATTTATTAAAATGCATTTTTTTGCTCCTGCTAAAACTCCTAAAGCAACTCCTATAGATAATACCACTATTCCTATTTGATAATAGTTTTTCAATCCAAAGCCTCCACTTGTAGGAAAATTATAGTATTCCTTATTTGGAAGTAATAATTTTCCATCATCTGTTTTTATCATTGCTGGTGGATTTCCTACTGCATTTATTTTTAATGGTGTTCCATTAATAGTAACTATTGAAGTATCTGATGTGTCATATGTTCCAGTAACAAATTGAATTTTCCATTGTCCATTTGGAATCATTCTTCCTTCTGCTGATTTTATTTCTACTAATCTGTATTCTTTATCTATTGGTAATTCTTCTAGTTTTAGAAGTCCTGTATTTGATGATGCATATGTTCCAACTAGTTTCCAATCTGAACTTACATTTTGAGTATCTATCAAATTATCTGTTGCTGTTGTTCCTATAAATTGATATAGATTAAATTGTGTATCTGCTAGAGTTTTTTCATGATTTTCTTCTGCTACTTTTGTTATTCTTATATCAGCTGTTTTTATTTTGTAATAATAAGTTACTTCTGTATCTTCTTGTATCGTTCCTGTAGCATTTTCTGGTGTTCCTACCAATTCATAAATTGAGTAGTCTATTTTATCTTCACTTGCTTGTGAAGTTGTATATTCTGCACCTTTTTTCAAATCTTTTGTTAGCTCATCTGCTACTTTTTCTCCTGTTGTTGAACCTTTTAAAGGAACTGATTCATTTGTTCCATCTATATAATGATGTACTGTTAATGTATATGTTTTTTCTTTGTAATAATAGTTTATTACTTGTTTTGTTCCTTCTTCGTATGTTCCTTTATAATTGTCTGGAATATAATAATCATCTGGACTTAATCCCTCTGGAATGTTATCTCCATAATAATCTGCGTTTGTTATTATTACATATTCTATATCTGTGTCTGGTAATGTTTCATAATTCGTTCCTACATCTCCTGTACTTGTCTCTGTTTCTGCAACTTTAGTTGTTGTTGTTCCTCCATCTTTTGTCCATAAGAAGTGGTTTACTTCTATGTTAGATACTGTATTACTAAATTGTACGATTATATGCTTGTCTTCCCTTACATCTTCAAATATTGGTAATGTTACTGTTCCATCATCTGCTGTTGTAAAGTTTGTATATTCTTTGCCATTTATTGTTATACTGTTTATTACATATTTTGCATCTGGTGTTATTTTTATTGTTTGTGTAGAGTCTTTTCCATATTCTACTTTTTCTACATAACGAATACCATCTTTTGTGTATTCTACCCCATCTACTGTTACACCTGTCTGACCGTCTATGTCTCCTCCAAATACATTATTGTTTTTCTTTACTTCTGTTGTTATTTTAAAATTCTTAATTTTGTTTTCTACTTCAAGCTTTTGAGCTTCTGGAACTGATGCCCCTGATGCTCCTAGTTCAATTACAAATGCCTCTGAATTTCCAACTCTTGTTAGCATTTGCTCTTTTGGTGTTGTATCATCTTCATTTCTTTCTATTTCACAATTTGTTGCACTTAATGTTGAAGAATTGAAAAATCCTCCAGATACTAAGGCTCCATTTCTCGTTTCTGTTACTGTTGTTACACCATCATAATCATCACCATATAATCTGCTTGAATATTCAACTTCATTTTTAGAATTTAATTTTATTACATATCCATCACATGCATTATCTCCAAGTTCCTCGTCAAATGTTGTTCCATCTGTTCCTGCTGTATCTTTTGAATAATACCATCCTCCAAATAGTATTCCTCCATCAGAAGTTACTTGTACATCTGAAACATATTCATCATATGTACCTGTTAGTTCATAAATTCTTGTTGAAGTTCCTGTTGGTGTTACTTGATATATTCCTGCATCAAATTGCGTTCCAGTATAGTTTACACCTGCAATAATATTTCCATCTGCAGAAGTATCCAAACTTGTTATTTTACTTGTTCCACTACCAATTGAGATTTTGCTTTTTATGGTTGAACCTGTTAAACTGTATAAATTTATATATGCTGATGAAGATGAATTATATGCTACTGCAATTCCTACAGAATATTCTGTTAAATCTGGTGCATCTTGATTATTTGTTCCTCCAATTGTTTGACTCCATTGATATACACCTGTATCTGAATATGATGCTACAAATGCATCTCTTTCTCCTACGTTTGTCATTGTTCCTTTAATTTCTGTTCCTGCTCTATCATAGAAATTAAATGGTGAACTATAATATTTTCCTGTTATTACATAATTTCCTTGACTTGTTTCTATTACTGATTGAATTTCATCATCATATGTTCCACCAATTCTTAAGCCCCATTGATAATTTCCGTTTGCGTCTAACTTTAATAAAATCGCATCTTTTTGTGATAATTCTGTAGTTGATGTTCTTGAAATTTCAGTTATTACATTCCCATTATATTTTATAGAATTGCTTTCTGCATATCCTACTGCTACATATCCTCCATCTGATGTTTGAATAACCTTACTTAATGAATCGTCATCTTCTCCTCCAAAAGTTTTTACCCAAACTACTTTTCCATCTGTGTCATATGCAATTATTAGTCCATCATTATTTCCTTCTGATGTTTTGTCTACTACTCCATCGTTGTCTACATCTATTCCGTCTGTTGCTCCTGCAACAACATCTGCAGAATATTTAGAGAATGAACCTACTGCTATTACTCCACCATTTTTTAGTGGTGCCACAGAATTTATATAGTTCCATCCTTGTCCAGTAACCCCTGTTACCCAGTCAAAAGTTTCTGCTTGTGATGCTCCTATTCCAAAGTAATATGTTCTGTCCGCTTCTTTTTCTGGTAATATATATCTATCATCTGTATATACTTCTATTGCTTTATATAGTCCTTCTGGCAAATTAGCTGTTATTTGTCCATTTGAGTCTGTAGTTACCGCATAATAGCCTGTTTTTTCTACTGGTATTTGTTCAAATCTAATATTCTTTACAAATGCAGCATCAAGTCCTTTATCTCCTGAACCATCTTTTCTATAAGTGAATTCAATTTTATACCTTCCTGCTTCTAAATCTAAAGATACACTTAAGAACTTTAAGCTATCATAAACTGTTCCATAACCTGTGCCACCTATTTTGGTTGAAGTTCCAGTTCCGTTTACGGCTTTATTTGTATTTAAATCTGTAATTGTATAATATACATAATCATAACTTGCACTTTCTGATGATACAGACCAATCAAATTTCAATGTTGCAGATTGTTGTAAATCTATTTCATTAGATGTTAATGTTGTGGTTTTACTTGCTTGATGATAAATACCTGTACTCTCCCAAGTTCCATCATCTCTTTGTGTCCATTGATATGTTCCAGTTGAAGATAATGTTATATCAGGAACTGGCAATTGTGCTGGCGTTGTATCAAAATATTCCCCAACAAATTTTCCATCAGAACCTTTTACATAATTTCCATTTAAATCTGTAATTTTAAATCTAGTTCCTGCAATTGGAACTTTTGGGCTTGATGTTCCATTTCGATAATATTTATAAATTGAGAAGATTTGTCCATCTTCAACACCAATTTGGATTACTGGTGTTGAGGAACTAGCATCTTTAATATTTAAATCCTTTTCAGATGTATCAGAATCAGCTTGTGTAATTGTTCTAATTACCGATTCTCCATCAAGAACTTGTATTTTCAATGTTCCATTTTCTCTATATGCTTTAAACTTAAGTTCAGTAGCATCTAAAGAATATCCCTCTGGTGCATAAATTTCTTTTATTGTATATTCACCTGTTATATATTTTCCGTCAACATATTCATATAAATCATTAATTGTAAGTATTCCATTTTCATCTGTTGCATAAACTTTTCCGCCTGTTTTTATTCCTTCACCTGTAATTAAATATTGTGCTCTTTCTAGTGTTTTGTCTTTTCCATTAGAATCTTTTTCATCTTTTGCATATTTAGTTAATTGTAAACTATATGCTGGTATTTTTTCATTTTGTAAATTCAAATTAATTGTAGGTATTTCATCTACTGTAGTTATTTGCTTTGTCTTTGTTGAACCATTATCTGTATATTTTAATTCAAATGTTCCAGCATTATTTGTTATTGTAAATTTAATTGGTGTTTGTGGTATATAATACTTATCTGCCTTTATCTCTTCTAAAGTATATTCTTTGTCTAAGAATAATCCCGCAGTATTAATATTACCATTTTTATCTGTTGTTAATATTTCACCATCTTTACCTTCTCCAGTTAATCTGAATTTAACATTTTTTAGTGCTTGTCCTGCTGTATCTGTTTTGTTTATAGTAAGTTTCGCTTTTACTTCATCTTGTATTTTTACTTGAATTTTATAGTCTTTTCCATCAGTTGGAGGTATTACCTCATCTGCCTTTACTGTGCCATAAATTAAATTTAAATGTGAGCTCTCTTTTTCCTTGCTTGGATATGTCAAATACAAACTTTCCGAACCATCTTCATTTATTTTGGTATATGTATAAAATCTTATTTCTTCTTCGTTTAATACATAGTCATCTGTTGTTTTTAATTCTTTTATTGTATAATATCTTTCTACATATAAACCAGTAATTACAATTTTACCATCTTGGTCTGTTACTTTTATTGTACTTGTATCTGCTCCATCTTCTGTAACTGCAAACGTTATTCCTTGTAATGTTTTGTCTGAATTTTTTTGATATTTTGCAATTTCTAAATCATATTGTTTTGCAATCATAAATCCTAATTTTGCAGAACCTGTTGAAGTATAATACAATCCTTCTTCTGTGTTTAATGCAAAATATATTGCATGTTCTGAATATGTAACCTCATTATAATCAACACCTTGTGGTAATTGAATTTCATATTCAAATTCTATTTTATCTCCTGATGCTAATTTGTGTGAATTGTCTAATACTATTAAATATGTCTTTATCTTTGTCCAATCTTGAACATCTTTAGATAATGTCCATCCATTTGATGCATCTGATAAATCTTGATTTGGTCTTTCTGCTGTTGAATAATATATTGTTACTTTATCTTTTATTGCATCTGTTAATGTAATAATTCCAGTATTGCTCATATATGCAGTAAATGTAGAACCTAAATCATTTCCACTTAATACATATTGATTTCCTTCAAATGGTACTACGCCAAGGATTTTTACATCTTGTATATCATATGTATAATTATTTGTTGCAGATACTGTAATATTTGCTGTTCTTTGATTTTTATCTGTTTTTGCAACTCTTGGAGCTATAGTTACTCCACCTTCTTCACCATAATTACTTCCTGTTTGTGTTGTATTTAAACTAGAACCTGGCTCAAATGTTAAAGAAGTTTCTCTATAGTTTACCTTTTCTGTAGTGTTAGAATCTCCATCTATATCATATGTATCTGCTCCTTTATAGTAATAATCACATGCATTCTCATGTACCGCCCATAATTTAACTTGTTTTGTTGTTTTTGCAATTCTTGGATCTGGAGTCAAATCACAATCTACTATAATATTAAATGTTTCTTCATTTGCACTTTGTGTTAAGATTTTTATATAATAATTTCCATTATCTTCATAAAGGTCATATGCTGTTATTTTTACATTTTCATTATTAGTTGTCACATCATTAATTTCAGATAAAATTATTTCACTTGGTAACTGTACTAAGAATGTACCACTTTTCCATCCTTGCTCATTATATCCTGAAGTTACTGTTGATATTGTTATCTGTTGATGCTCTGCTGTTGCATGTGTTGAAATTGTATTTTCTCTTATTGAAATTGTTGCTATAGATGTTGGTGCCTCATATAATGCTTTATTACTTGCTGTTGATTTATATAAATATGTTGTTTCTTCACTTGCATCTGTTTTTGGTTTTATCATATATCCATCTAAATAACTATAAATATATGATAAATTATCAAATTCTTCTCTTGTATAATTTGTAGTTATATATTCATCATCAAGTTCTTTAACATTATATACATAAAAGTAACTAGAAGCATTTGTACTACTTGTTTCTACTCTTACATGTTTTACTGGTGTTTCATATTTATATGGGTTTGAAGATGTATATGTTTTCCAATCATTTGCTGTAAATGTTTTTAATAATGTATTTGTTTCTGCATCATAAACTTTTATCCAACCATCTGATTTTAGTGTGTCTGTTCCACTAAAATAAATTCCTGTATTTGTTGTTATTTCTTCCATAGAATCATATTTTGCTGATGTATTTAAAAATTGGTCTGTTTTTCCTGTTGTTTCATTCATTATTATTCCATCTGTAATACCATTTGTTCCTGTATATGCTCTCCATTGTACTATATATTTATCATCTTTTTCTTCCAATGATATGCCATTATAAATATTAATTGGTTTCTTTTTTGATACTACATAATCATAATATGGAGTTCCCATATATGTTCCTACATATACTGAAAATGATGGTGAATATGTTTGACTTATTTCTTGTTTTTTTCTCCATGTTGTTGTTACAACTCCAGTTGCCGTATTTGAAACATATGGATTTGTAAATCCATCACTCTCATTTGGATTGTTATATCCTTTGTTTATTGCTTCTACTGGAATTGCTAATTCAAAACTTGTTACATCTTCTCCTAATTCTTGATATGCTTCTGCAGGATATATTATTGTAAAATTAAATGTACTGTATTTGGTACCTGATGATGTATATGAATATGCATTTGAAGTTATTTTTCCATTTTCATCTATTATAGATGACTTAGTTGCTGTATATGTACTTGTTTCTGCATCATATGTATATGTTACATTTGTTCCAGATATTTTTACTGATGTTGGTTTGTATCCATTAAATTCTGGTATTGTTCCTGTTATTTCTGAACTTTCTAATAGCAGTTGATTTTTACTTTCTGCAGTTTTTATATCAAAATTTAATTCTAATCCTTCTTCTTTAACTAAAGAATTCATTTCTTTTATTTCAACTGTTTGAGTTTTAGGTGTTATTGATGCATCTGTTTCTCCATACCAATCTATTACAAATGGTACTGTTTTTGTAAATGTTTTTTCATTCCCACTACTATCTACATATGTTCCAGAAAATGTTACTGAATTTTCTTTGCTATAATTACTTGTGTCATTTCCTATTGCAGATGTTTTATTATATGAATTTGAGTAATCACCTGAACGTACAGAACCCATTAATAATTTTTGTGTTCCATTTGTTATGTCCTTTAGTTTTATTTCTTTTGTATTTGTAGAAACATAATTTTTTTCAACTTCATTGTCTTTTACTATTGATGTATTAAAATAAAAGTTTTCCGAATTTATTGTTATTTTTCCATTTGTAAGATGCCCTTCTTCTGCTACACTTAAATTCATGTACAATGTTGCTTGACCTCCAACCTCATTACATGTTCCTCTTATTGATTCTGCTATTCCATCTCCATTTTTGTCTTTTAAAAAGAATGCATCAAACTTAACTGTGCTTATATCATTTCCATCAGTGTCTTTTATGCCATTGTCTCCATCTTTTACATCCTCATATGCTTGTGTTCTTTCTAACTCTGGAGATAACATTGTTCTATTTGTTTTTTTATTTGATATTATTGAATATATTCCTATTATTGTACTTACTGCTACTAGTATAATTATAATACTTATTATACTTTTTTTCGTAAGTTTTCTTGTTTTCATTTTTTATTGTTCCTCCTTCGTAAAATTTATTTTATTATTTTTAAAGTATTACATTCCTATTTTATTTAAACATATTAGCCTTTATTTTTCAACTATTTTTTCTAGTTTTCTGCAAGAATTTTTTGGCTTTTTTATAAATTTTTGGTCTATATTTTTTCTACATATTTAACTTCAATAATCAGTATATTATTTTCGCTTTTCAATTTGCCTTGAATAAGAATCACATCTCCCTCAAAAATATTTCTTAGCATATAATCTGCTTTTTCATCATATGCTACTATTTGCACTTCATTTGCATCTATCAATTTTATTGTCATAGCAATTCTTGATTTATGGTTCTTATTTAAAACAAATTTAAAATTTTCTTTCCTTATTACTTTTCCTATTCCAAAATACTCATTCATTTCTTTTCCTTAAAGCTCAAAATACGTGTTTTCACCAAAAGTTACTAACACATATTTTGATGATTCATTTTTACCTAAATTAGGAAGGAATAAACCTCTTTAATATCTAATATTTCATTGTATTTATTCCTTAAAATAAATAATCTAGAACGATATTAGAGTACACTACGACAACCGTCTGTTGGTATTGTTGTTGTTAGGATTGTTGTTGTTGCGGTTAGAGGCTGGATTGTTGTTGCCGTTGTTGTTGTAACTACCACCACGATTGACCCTGTTGTTAGTAGAGTTGGCCTTTTGATTTATCCCTAATTATTATAAAATAATTTATTCTCTAATGTTCTCACATTGGCTATTTTTATGTATCCTAAATGGCCACACAAAAACTTATATGCTTCTTTTGTTGTTATTGTTCCGTTTTGTATTTGATTTTCTAATTTTTTTATTTTTTCTTTTAAATTCTTTTTTCCTCTATTCCTTATTTTTAATCTGTATTCATTTATTTTATATCCGCAAAAATTTACACCTTGTTTTGACTTAAAAATTTGCGTTTTAGAATTTAATTTTAATTGTAATTTTTTATCTAAAAACTCCTCTATTTTTTTCAAAATTTCTTTTGCTTCTTCTTTGGTTTTTAGTAAAATTATTGTATCATCCATATACCTATAATAATATTTGCATTTCAAATAATGCTTTGCATATTGATCTACTTCATTTAAATATATATTTGCCAATGTCTGTGATGTATAATTTCCTATTGGCATACCTTTATCTGCGTTTTCTGAATAAATGATTTTGTACATTAAATTTAATAGTTTTTTATCTTTTATTTTTCTTTTTATTATCTCAAATAAAATCTTTTTATCTATATTCTGAAAATATTTTGCTACATCCATCTTTAGAATATAATATTCTTGCCATTTATATTTGCAATGTTTCATTGCTTTTTGTACGTCAAGTGCTGCTTTATGCATACCTCGATTTTTTATACATGCATATGTTGTATTTATAAATTGCGTTTCAAAATATGGTTTTAAAAAACTATCTACCACCCATCTATGTACTATTCTATCTATATATCTTGATGCTTGTACTTTTCTTTCTTTTGGTTTTGTTATTATAAATGTTCTATAACCTCCATGTTGATATTTTTCAGTTTTTAATTGCTCTAGTATCCATTGTATATATTCTTCCTGCTTTAAATCAAACAATATCACTTCTCTTCTTAAAGTTTTCCCTCTTCTAGATAGTCTATGTGCTCTCATTAAGTTTTCATATGTTAAAAATTTATCAAATTGATTTCTTATAGTTTTTGGCATAAAACTTTATTAAGCCTCCATTTATTTTTCCAATTTCACCTAATAGTTCCAAAGCAATTTTAAATTTTCTTTCATCTATCCACTTATTATTTTTCATAAGTCTTAGATATATTCTTTGAATTTGAACAAGAGCATCAATTTTTACTGTATAATCATATCTACTTTCTATAGAAACTTTACTTAAGTAAATTATCTCTTCCATCATCTTATACATACTTGTTTTATATTCTGTTCCTATACTAAATTTTTCTGTTCGTGGTAATTTTATTATTGTATCAAGCATATATTGAATATATCTTTCAGCTTTAGGTATTATACTTAGTCCATTATTTTCCATTTGTCTTTGCTCTATTTTCGTTTTATCTTGTATGTTAAGACGTTGTTCCAAGTTTCTTCATCCTTTCGATAATTTCTTCTTCTGTTTCTGTTTTTTTATTGCACAAATTACAATCATTGCATTTTCTATTTTCTAATACTGGTTCATTTGTATACTCAAATATTTTAGTTTCTTTCTTTTTTCTTTGTCATATGCATAGACTATAAAAGATTTTTTTGTTTCTTTTAATTTTAAAATATATTTTTCAAAACTCTTTATTTGAAATCCAACTTTGCATAATTCAGGTCTCATACAAGTTAGTTGAAGTCCAATCATTTTGTTTAATTCTAATGCATCCTTTCCTATTGCTACAAAAAATATTCCATTTTGCATCAAAACTATATGTCCTGGATTTTCTTGTTGCAATTTTTCTAATAAATCAATATATTTCATTTTTCCTCTTTTCTTTTGATTTTTTCGCGGAGCTTATGAACTACTTTCACTCCATTACTTTCAAAGTTTTTCTTATGTTTTAGTACTGTATCAGGTTACAGCACTTCAGGATACCAAAATTATTTTATCCAAAGTACACTACGACAACCGCCTGCTGGTATCGCCGTAGCCAGGACTGACGTTGTAGCGGTAAGAGGCTGCAACGCCGTCGCCGTCGTAACTACCACCACGATAGACCCTGTAGGCAGTAGAGTAGGCCTCTGTGATCCTATCCAACACATTTCCAGCCATATCATATACATTATTGGCTTTTGTATATTCTGCACTTCCTGCTGGAATTCTTGTACTCGTGCTTTGGGCTTTTGTTTCTGTCCTCAAAGGTGTCTCTGCATTTGCAGCTATGTAATTAAATGTCGCATTATAATAATTTCCCCATGTTGTTGAATTACTACTAACCAATTGATATGTTAGTGTTGTTCCATCCGATATAGTCGCTCCAGATTTAACCAACCATTCTAATGCTTCGTCCCACAAATTTCCAAATATCATTGATGTTTTTACATCTGTATTTGTCCCTTTTAGTGTTAAACACTTTTTATACATTGTATACCAGTTTTGACTACCTATATTAGTGTCCATCTTTCTTACTACCGCTGTTCCATTTAATCCTCCTGTTTCATATCTGCCTATATAAAATCCTCCATATTTTTTTATGCTTTCTATTATTTCATAGTAATTTTGTTCCAACTCTTGTGCTAGCATTTCATACCTTGTTTCTCCTAAGCCATAACTATGCATATATGAGTAACCATCACGATCATATCCTGGACTAATTTGCAAAACATTTGGTTCTCTATAACTTGTCTGGCTTGTTATATTCATTATTCCATTTGTTTCTGTCCAATTTAATGCTTTTCTTCCCGTATTAGAAAAATCATATAGCTTTCCCCATATTTTTCCCTTGTTGTCTACTCCATATATCCTAGCTGGGTCATCTACTGGTACCCATACATATTGATTTCTTGTTTTTTGCAAATTAAATATATTTATTTCTTCTTGAGTTGGAGTTGTAGGATCTGTAGTTGTGTCATCATTGGTTGTGGCATCATCAGCTGTATTTTCATCATCATTGGCATCTTGCACAGTATCACTCTCAAGCATATTTTCATTTATTACAGTCATATCATCATCAAATGCCGGTTCATCTATAGCTGCATTGCTTTGAGTACTTCCAATATCCACTAAAATTGTGCTCCAGTCCACATCTCCTTCATAAATAACAAATCCTTTACTTGCTGTTGTTTCTCCTTCTATTTTTGAGGCACTATATCCTTTTGGAACTGGTACTTGTATTACATTTCCATTTGTATCTGTCTCATTTACTATATTTCCACTTTCGTCTTTTATTGTGCTATTTACATATGTTACTCTTTCATTTGCATTTTGCTCTTCATTATTTAATTTTCTACTTTCTTCTGCTTCTATTATTGTTGTTATTACTTTTACTGATGTTACTGTTACAATTAATACTATTATTGCTATTATTACTGCTACTGTTGCACTTAAATTTAATTCTATTACTTTTGGCTCTCCCGTATTTTTATTTGCTTGTTTTTTATACATGAAAAATCACCCTTCTTTTGTATTTTTTGCAATTATTTTTAATCTCATATCTCTTCCTTTATTTAATCATATTAGCATATTTTTTTCAACTCTTTTTACGACTTTTTTCGAGGAATTTTTCGGTAATTTGAGCATCAATTGGATAATATTATTTGAGTATTTTGTTAGCAAAATTTAACTAATAAATTTTCTTCAATAAAAAGCAAAAAATAGATGGACTGCTTCTATATTTTACACAATCCATCTATACTTATTTTTTATTTTATACATTAATTTAATCTATTATTCTTCTTTTGCTAATTCCTTTAGTTCTTTCTCACTTAATCCTGTGATTTCTGCTATTTTTTTAATTGGCATTTTTTCTTTTAATAACTTCTTCGCAACTTCTTTTATTCCTTCTTCTTTCCCTTCCTTTCTGCCCCTTTTTATTCCTTTTGTTTCTCCTTCTTTTATTCCTTCTTCTCTTCCAGCTTCTCTCTCAGTCAATAAAGCAGATTTCTCCTCAAGTTTTGACATCAACCTAATTTCAGCCAGTCTCTTAACTTCTGCATCCCCTGTTAATACTTCATAGTTTTCCATAGCTTTCTTTACATTTT
>OBAH01000240.1_pt1 | contig 51749 bp, 42 predicted proteins | sample 1517491 | NCBI WGS metagenome assembly OBAH01 (sample SAMN04571697, study PRJEB22368) | human gut metagenome | biome: human gut; material: stool | host: Homo sapiens | place: Luxembourg | collected 2012-08-03
TACAATGAGATTAACAAAAACCGCTCTTATGGCTGTCCAAAAGAGTACGGAGAATGTCGTTGACGGAATCTGCAATACCATTGTCAAAGCAGAGCAAAGCGACCTCAAAGTTGGCATCAATGATGAAGGTCTTAACCAGTTGAACGAGCGGAACAACACCGCCATTGCAGCCTTTAAGCAAGCACTTAATGAACATGAGAAGCGGATAAACGCTCTATTCGCTCACCAACAGAAAGAACTAAAGCGCATCCGAAACATTGAAGAAGGTGCTTACTTCAATGGCCGCACTTATGCATGGATGTTCGGCTTGGCATTTGCTAGTTGGGCCATTATCTTTGTAGAAATCACTATTTGGATATGTATCAAACTGTTTTAGCAAACTCAAAACATCAGAATTATGACAGACAATGAATACAGAAAGACAAGAAAAGCAGCTGTCGATGCCCTTATCTACTGGGCAAAGACAGGCATGAGACAGTTCACCATGCGTGACGCAGTAAACAACCATCTGGAGGCAAGCGGTGCAAACCGCCCCTCCATCGGTGGCACCGAAGCCATCCTCGCTCGCAGAAAAATAGCAGCCAATCGACTTGCGATTGACTGCTTATATGCTTTGTCCAAAGATGAACTATCCAAGGTAGATAGGGAGTTGGAAGATATTGTGGAAAATGTTCCGAAGTACGGATGCGTAATGAAGAGGTAGAACATTTTACATCGTTTGACACAGTTCTTTATTCACAACCCTGTCTCTAAACAACTTCGTATTAGTAAAACATCGTGAGATATTCTGTACCAGTTCCAAATAATTGTCTCTGCCATCATTCCATTTGTGATAAAATGGTTTGACGGATATACAGTTTTCATGTTCAAAGACAGTATTGAGCAGAGTCCTGTCTGAGTTCCCACAGGAATGTCCCATAATCAAAACTTGAAACGGATTAGATGAGATAAACTCCAATAAATCGTGATAATGTCTTGTCTCCAAATACTTGATTGACTTGACATTTTTAAGCAATTCGTTGTCGTTCTTATCAAGAATATCTTGATAATTTTTATCTAACTCATCACCATACCCGAATATGATAGTTTCAGGGCGTGTCAATCCTCCATGAATATAGTTGTGAACGACATTGCTACCACCATACAGTTGTGCTGTTTTTGTATAGTTAAAGCTTAAAAGCATGATACGTTCAGGGGCTAATTTTTCATATTCTTCTTGAAAATACTGTTTGTCATAAGGGCGGTCAAAATCAAGTCCCATATTGTCTAATGCCCTTACTCTGCCTTCTGTCGAAAAGTCATCAGGATTAAAATAGTCCGTTATGGCCTTTTGATATTCACTTTTGTATTCGCCCTCTTTTATCGTGCTAAGATACTCAACAAGTTTCGACTGAATGAATGCTAACTGTTGGTTAAGCCCTGTGATTGTGTATTCGCAACGAGGATTATTGATACTATCCTTAAGTAATTGGTAATAGTCATTCTCTATATCAACCCAACCTTTGCTTTCTATCGATTGGAGGATGGTTTCAAAGAAAGGACTACATTCAACCATAAAGGTTTCTGGATGTTGCTTTATCTCTTGAAAGACTTCACTTCCAGAATATCTTTCCTTCTGGTATAAATCCTTAAAGAAGTATGAATTTGAGGCTGCAAACACATTCCAACAGCTAAAATCACCTGTCTCTTTGATAACTAATTTGCAAAGGCAATCTTGCGATACATTGGTTGTATTGCCTATAAAGCCATAGACACGTTGGTCCCAATACCAGTTAATGAAATCCATATAACTGGTTCTGAGACCATGTGCCATGTCAAATCCGTTTCCTATAATAACAAGCCTGTTCATACTACAATACCATAGGTTTTATTTCGCTGAGTTCACTTGCTGATATACGTTCTGGAATACCCGGTCGTTGATAAAATTCATAAACTCGGGATTGTCCAAGTACTGACGGCAGAACTCTGTGTTCTCATTCAGCATATTTGCCACGACCATGAGCATTGACGAATTGAACTGCTGCTGTGCAGTTGCCTTGTTGCTGTTCTTGGCTGCATTGACAAAAGCTTCATCGCCCTTTATCCTATTTGGCAACTCGTCAAGCTGCTGTTTTGCAAGTTCGATGTTTTGCCAATTTATGCCGTTGAACTGTTCCAATATGTCGCTGAGTTTTGTCATTTCGGGCTCGCTCTTGCCACCTTTGCCTTTCCCCATGGGGATAGGTTCGATTTCTGCATCCGTATTCTCCAGCGCAATCTTGGCATCGCCCAACTTAGTCACCTGCATTTGGTCCAAGTCGATAGCTTCTATCAGTCCAGAAGTGAAGTCCTCATCCTTCAGTTTTGGCAGTTTGTGTACCAAAAGCATGAAGTAGGTGTTGAGTTTCTCCCATTCAAGGCTCTTGTATGAAGTGACAGCGGCAATAAAAGGGTAAGTCCTGAGAAATCCCTTTATGCTGCTCTTGCAGCTTATCTGCTTGTTTTCATCCAATGCCTTGAATCTGTCTACCGCAAGGTTCACTATCGGGTCCAGCTCCTGGCGGCTTACTCCATTCCAGTATTTTTCATTCAGCGTGCCCACCTCATCGTCAGTATAGATGTTGGCTTCCTCAATGGCTGATATATAGTCGTTCAGCTTGTTGGGGTCGCTTTCTCTTGACAGAATGGTTGTCTTGTAATATTTCTGAAAAGCCGCCTTTATGGTTTCTTCATCATTGGCAAAATCAAGGACGAAGGTGTCTATCTTCTTGGGATGGCATCTGTTCAAACGCGACAGGGTCTGCACCGCCATTACATCTGTCAGCATCTTGTCCACATACATAGAATGCAAAAGGGGCTGATCATAACCAGTCTGAAACTTGTTTGCCACCACAAGAATGCGATAAGGGTCTTCCTCCATGTTGTCTTCAATGTCTTTTGAGGGGAACCCGTTGATGTCGGCTTCAGTCACTTGCTTGCCGTTGTATTCCTTTGTTCCTGAGAAAGCCACAATAGCCTTATACGGGCTTTTGCGCTCTTCCAACAGGCGGTTTATCTCATAGTAGAAGTCTATTGCTCGCAGAATGCCACTTGTAACGACCATGGCACGAGCCTCACCGCCCATCTTTCCCTTGTTTATGACCATGGTATGGAAGTTGTTGACAATGATAGCGGCTTTCTGATGGATTGTTTCAGGCTGTCTTTCCACCCACGCACGAAGTTTCTTCTGGGCCTGCTTCTTGTCAAACTCAGGGTCGTCTTCCACCGTCTTTACTATTTTATAGAAACTGGCGTATGTGGTGTAGTTTTTCAGCACATCCATGATGAAGCCTTCTTCGATGGCCTGTTTCATGGTGTACTCATGGAATGGCGTGTGCTCAATCTCGCCGTCAGACTTTGTATGTGGCGTACCAAACATTTCCAGCGTCTTTGCCTTTGGGGTTGCTGTAAAGGCATAGTAGTTGGCATTCTTCACCATCTTGCGCCCTTCTATGATGGCATTGAGCTTGTCCTCCAAATCCTTGCCGTCTGTTGCAACATTGCCCGACAGTCCCATATTCATCTTGGCGGACAGAGAGCCATTCTGGCTACTGTGTGCCTCGTCTATGATGATGCCAAACCTCTTGTCCTTCAAATCTGTCCCTATTGCCTCCAGTATGTATTGGAACTTATGGACGATAGTGATGATTATCTTCTTTCCATCCTTTAGCGCATCCTTCAGCGTGGCTGACGAGTCTGCCCATTCCACGATGTTTTTGAGCCTTTTGAAGGCATTGATGTTGTCGCGTATCTGTGAGTCGAGGTTTATTCTGTCGGTAACGACTATCACGCTATCGAGCAAAGGTGTTGTTCCGTCCAGCAGTCCCACCAGCTGATAGGCGAGCCATGTGATGCTGTTCGACTTGCCTGAGCCTGCGGAATGTTGGATGAGAAACTTCTGCCCCACACCTCCCTTGCGTGTAGCGTCAAGCATTTGGCGCACAGCATCCAGTTGGTGATAGCGTGGCCAGATGACGAGTTCCTTCTCCACATCTTTTTTCTTCCCTGTCTTCTTGTCCTTGACTCGCTTTTTCTTCTTTACGACCTGTGCATAATTCTCCAAAATGTCCGACAAAGAATGTTTGCCCAATATGTCTTCCCACAGATAGGAGGTGCGTATGCCAGTGGGATTGGCTGGATTTCCTGCGCCGCCATTGACACCTTTGTTGAAAGGCAGAAACCACGATGATTTTCCGCACAACTCGGTACACATCATTATCAGATCGTCGTCAACGGCAAAGTGAACGGCACAGCGTTTCTTCATCAGCAAGAGTGCCGATGTGTCTTCCTTGGGGTTGCGGTCGTTCTGATATTGCTTGATGGCGTTTTCTATGGTCTGGTCTGTATAATGGTTCTTTAGTTCCATAGTCATGATGGGCAGACCGTTCAATGAGAGCATCACGTCAATGCTGTCGGTATTGTTCGCGCTGTAGAACAGTTGTCGGGTTACGCAGAAGATATTCTTCTCGTAATACTTCTTTGCCGTAGGGTTCAGTTCCGACGGCAAAGGATAATACATGTCAAATAGCTCACTGATATATCGGAAACCTTTTCGGAGTACATCCGAAACGCCACGCTTGGTGAGCTCTGCCGAGAGGCGTGTGAAGAACTTGCGCTCCTCATTGTCATTGGCAAAGCATCCCGTGCTGACGGCCTTTTCCTTCTGTGTGGAAAGAATGAATCGCTTTACACGTTCCGTATCAACTCCGTACTGCTTCTTGTAGTCGTTAGACACGCCTTGCTCATACCCCTGCTTGTCGCGGAGGTATTCTACAAGGATTGTTTCAAGACCTTTCTCTGATATATCTGTTGGCATAATAATATTCCTTCTTATAATTCTGTTTTCAGTTCATTATACAAATCCACTGGACCGAGATGCCAGTATTTTGTGCTCTCGGTCGACAGTTTCTTATATAGCTTTGAACGATATATGCGGTTTAGGCATTCTTGAAGCGAGAACCCATAGTCGTCGTGTAGGTATTCCACGAGCCAACTTACTTTTCCTGGTAGGAGTAAGTGGAGGTTGTTTTGGTTTATCTGGAACATATCACAATTCTATTTTTCTTGATTCTACGAAATGCAAGGCTGTCAGTGCCTTCTCCGTGTGGAATAGGTACTGGTCTACGAGTTTGTAGGTTTTGAGTTCACGGATTAGCGTGTCTACGCTGATGGCTCCTGACTCATACAGCCCAAACTGGAAATACACTCTATCGTTGGCTACTGGGCCATACACGATGTCGTAGTCGTGGGTAAACTCTTTTTGGGTTCTGTTTGCCATGACAAACTGTGCCCATTTCTCGGTCGGTTCGGTGAATATGAGGCTCTTGAACTCTTCTAACTTTTCGGCATTGAACTCGTATATGTTTACATAGCCGTGTGTAGCTTTCTTTTCGAGCATACGCCGCTCCACCCATTCCTCGGCTTGCTTTTCTGATGTCGTGGTGTAGAAACCTTCGCCATAGTCGAGCTTGCGGTTTGGCTGGAGTATCTTGGGATGCTCTACCGTTTCCAGACTTCCGTGATATATCTTCATGCTTCTTTCTTTTTTCTGATGTCAATAAACTCGTCTATCTCTGCTATCAGCCACTGCCGCCCTTGTGTGTGGAGCGGCTCAAAGCATTTGCTTAGATAGTCTGTCACGCCATACTTGCCGAATAACTCCATCACTTCTTCGCCTGTCAACCCCTTGGCGGCTCTGTATTCTTCTATGCAGAACGCCACGAAGAAGGCGATGTCTTTCTCTTTCTTGCTCATTGATGTGCCCTCCTTATTGTTTTGTTACACATAACTGCCCTGTAACGGCATCGCTTATCAGTCGCTGTTTAAACTCCTTCAAGTAGTCTATCTCTCGCTGAAGGTCGGACATGTACTGGTCTATCTTCTGGAGCTTGGAGTCAATATAATCACTAATTGCCTTTTGTTCTTCAATTGGTGGTACAATAACTCCAATAGGAAAGAAATAATCAGGATATAATCTTAGGCGGCTGTCTATAAGGCCTTTTGAATTCGCTTTAAACTCACCTTGATACATTTCAGTCCTTAATAAATAATTGAAATATCGTTTATCACAATCTTCCTTAAAATCGAAAATACAATATGATGGGCTTATAATTCCTTCTAAATCTGAAACGGCATAACTTCCATTCCATGCAAGCATAATATTCATTACGAATTGTCCTTTATGTACGATATTATACCCCACAGTACTTTCTGCTTCAAACATACCTGTTTTGTCGCATTGAGATTTATAGCGGATTCCTGTATATTGCGACAAACTCAATAAATCAGTCCTTTCTTTTTCTGTTTTTTCATGAGCCAATCGAAATATACTTCTCATTTTTTTTACTTCCCAATGCTCCGGAATCTCCCCAATCCAAGGAATCCCCGAATCTTTCATTTTGACATTCGGGTTCAGTCCTTTGGTAACAACATTTGCAATCTCTGATTGCTTTAAGCTGTCAAGCAGCTCTCTCTCTCTCTCTTGCGGAAACATATTGCTCAATTTTAAGGGTTTTGTCTTTCAAATAGTCAACTATCGCTTGCTGCTCGTGAAGGGGTGGAACCATTATGGGGATAGCTCCGACTTTATCCCAGCTTCTAAAATCACTTGTGTTTTGTCTTACTCCATTAGAAATAAGTTTAAACACTTTTGATATAGCCATGAACTGAAGATAAAGAGCGATATATGTTTTATTTTGCTTGCTATCACACACATGTACAACAGGTGTACACATTCCATCAAAGTTAGATATGGCTATTGCTCCATGCCATGTGTCCATGCCATGAATCAACAAATCGCCTTTGCAGACACCTTGGTAAATATCATCATTGTCAGCGACAAGACCAATTTTAGAATCACCTTTTTTAATGACTTTCCCTTTGTTTGAACAAACAAGAAGTTCGGAATTAGGGCGCTTCTCTCTGTACAATTTTACTATTATGTGTTTTAGCTTTGTCGTTTTCCAATGGCTCGGTATCTCCCCAATCCATTTCACGCCGCTGTCTTTATATGCATTGTATCTTTTCATATTGATGTGAATGTTTTAGGGTTATACATTCAGAATATCACCGAGCACTCCTTTCAGACTGCTCTCAATGTTGTTGATGTCGGCAGTGATGTCGGCAATGGAGCGCAGTTCTACTGGCTTATAGAAATATTTGGTGAATGACAACTCATAGCCCACCACCACGCTGTCGGCGTTGTAGTAGGCATCAGCAGCGTAGGGCTTCACCTCATTTTCCATGAATGCGTCTATGCCGCCAGGGTAGAGCAAAGGTACTTGTTCTACGTCGCGTAGCATGGGGTCGCACTCCACTGGGCTGTCGAGTTTAGTTGGCTTCATGTGGCACACGTCGGCACGCTCGTCTCTGCGCCCGAGATACTGGCGCACGAGTTTTATCTTTGCAGCTGGCACTTTTATCTTCATCTGGTCGAGCATGATGAACATGGCGTAGTCGCCCACGGTATGTCCGCCGAGGTACTCTTTCCATGCGTCGAGCACTCGCTGGAGCAGCGCCACGTCTTCCGCCTTTTTCAGTTCGGGCAGCGTGATGTTTTCTGGATTCTCGTACACTATGCGCAATGGGCGTTCTACGGTCACTTTGTAATAGCCAAACTCCTTGTTAGGGAAAATCTTGCTTTGCTCCGTTTCTTTGAAGTCTGTGAGCAACTTGACGATAGCCTTTCTGTCGTCTTCGGAAGTTTCGCAGTTCTTCTCGCCGAGGTTCTTGCGCAGCGGAGTGCTGATTTTTGTAGCATCAATCAGTTGCACCAATCCCTTGCGCCGTTCTTCCTTTCGGTTGGTGACAATCCAGACGTACGTACCTATGCCCGTGTTGTAGAAGTCCTTTTCGGGCATGGCAATGATGGCTTCAAGCAAGTCGTTCTCAATGATATACTTGCGCAGATTGCTTGCCCCACTGCCAGCATCGCCTGTGAAAAGCGAAGAGCCGTTATGCACCTCCACGATACGAGTGCCAAGCGGTGTGTCGTCCTGCATTCGGCTGATGTTATTGGCAAGAAACATCATCTGGCAGTCGCTGATGTCGGGCAGGAAAGAAATTTCTTTTTCGTCTTTGTCGAGTATGGTAAAGCGCGAATCTGTAAACTTCGCTTTTTCCGTCTCTTTTAAGCCGCGCTTCTTTAAGTCCTCCTTCCAAGGAGTACCAAACGGAGGATTGGAAATGCAGAAGTCGTAGGTTTCGCCTGCATGACCGTCTTGCGACAGTGTTGAACCGTATGCAATATATTCGCGCTGCTGACCGCCCTCGTTATACTGGAAAGAATGTATCTCTCCAGAAATCATAAGGTCAGCCTTGCACGTGGCGTATGTGTCAGGAGCCTGTTCCTGTCCGTAGATGCTGATGGTAATGTTCTTTCCACGCTCCGCGCCCAACTCTTTGATGCGCTCCTGGGCAATGGTCAGGATGCCGCCAGTGCCGCAAGCACCGTCATAAATGCGATAGGTGGTGTCTTGCAATTGGTCGGCAATGGGCTGGACGGCCAAGTCGGCAAGCAACTTCACATAATCTCTTGGCGTAAAGTGCTCACCAGCCTCGGTCACATTATTCTCCTCGTTAAACCGCCTCAGCAGTTCCTCAAATACAGTACCCATCGTGTGATTGTCGAGCGCAGGAAGTTTCTCGTTGCCCTCGTCGTCAAAAACAGGCTTGTTGCTGAGATTTATATGGTCCGAGGTGAATTTCTCAATGATGCTACCCAGACGTTCTGTCTCCGTCAGATTGTCAATCACTTGGCGAAGATGCAGTTTTTCCACGATGTCAAGCACATCCTTGCTGTAACCGTTCAGATATTCGATGAAGTTCATCTTCAGTCGCTGAGCGTCTATTTCGCTCTGCAATGTCTTCATCGTAAACTTCGAGGTGTTGTAGAAAGGGTAGCCTGTCACATTATATAATATAGGAGCTTGGTTGTCAATATGGTTCTTGTCCAAATTCTCCTTCATGCTAATCACCTGCTTTTTGGTAGGTTCGAGCAGAACGTCAATTCTCCTCAGAACCATCATGGGCAGAATGATTTTCTTGTATTCGCTCTTGTCAAAAGCATATACAAGTACGTCTGTCGCAATATTCCAGATAAACGAAAACAAAGAGTTATATTGTGCCTGTTCCATTATTTTTCTTGTATGTTGTCAACTAAAAGGTCTTTTATGTTTACCGATAGAAATTTCGCAATATGATAAAGCAGCTCCAAAGACGGCTGTTGCCTGTTGCAGCAATACGCATTGACGGTGCTGAAACTTTTGCCAATCTCTTTTGCCAAGTCTGTTTGCGACACATCCTTTTCTACCAGAACTGTTTTGATTCTATTCAACTTCATGATTGCCTATTTGAATGTTTCGGCTACAAAGGTATAAAAATACCATGTAATTATAGCATATTTTACGATAATTATCTTATTTCTAGAGCAGAAAGGCTTCTTATGATTTTCTCCTGAATTTCTCTATCAACCCCGAAATAATCCGTCTTGCTCGTTGCCACTTAGAACTACTTGACACGGAAAACTCTTTGTGGTTGATCGTGATGAATGAATCTACCCTTTGGCCAGGGTCGTACTTGTATTCCCGACTAAAGAACTGATTTATTGCACGCAGGAAAGTGGCGAAAGACACATTGGGGGCAAGGTGGTTGGTACGCAGTAGTGCTGCCTTGATGTAAGCGGTCTCGTATTCATGTTCCATATCATTGAGGGCAGATAGGATTGCTCCTTTCAATGCAGACTTATCCTCTGCGATGAGGATGTCGTCGATGCTTAGCTCTTCTTGCTGAATGGTTCTGCGTCCATGCTTCCCTTTCGTATTATCAAGGGCGTTCTTTATGGTCTGTCGAAATTCTATGTCCTCTATTTCCTTACTTTGTTTTGTCCATTCTGCTTTCTTGTCAAGACCTTGCGTAACGCTGGTTTCCACAAGATTAACTATAATTGTTTTGACACTTTCACGCACGATGGAAAGTTGTTTGTCGTTAAGACTTACTTTGCTCAATGCCGTTGCACTCTTGGGTAGTCCATGGTCAAAGCAGATATAATAGAGCGTACACATCAGCAATGTATTTCGTTCCTCAAAGATTTCTTCACGAAGACGGAAATACATTTCTGGGAGAGCATGAATGGCAGACAGCATTATTCGCTTTGATATTGTTGCAAGTTCTTCCGCTGTATGCCCTTTGCTAAAATTGAATACAGCCATTTGTATGAGGGAAGGCAACGAATCCCAAAACTCTTTGGCTGAGACATAAGGGATATAAAGATGCTCGTCATCTTCCTCACTCATATCCTTGTCAACAAGACCGTATTCCCTTATCAAGATTAGGTCTTCGTTTGTTTCATTCTTATCCCTACCAATAACTTCGGAATAGAAACCCAATCGCAGATATCCAGTGAAAGCCATCATTTCATCGACAACACGTATAGCCACGGCTGCCTTTTCATCATCTGACAGAACGGTATCTGTGTTGGACACAAATAGTTTCCGACACTCAATAAGCACAGATGTAGGCACATATTTCGCAGCCATTTTGAATATGCGTTCAATTTGGCTGAAATCGTTGCGCATCATCTTCATCATATCCAATGAGAAGCGTGAGTAATCCTCTTGGTGTTCCTGCTTCCAAGAATGCACTTTGTCAAGCGCATCCCTCATGGCGTTCTTTTTGAATTCTTTTATGTCCATCTGCTATATTCCTGTTATTAGGTGGCAATTTGAGAAATACGATTATTCGCCCAACTGCTTCAACAAAAAATCTTCCAGTGTCTTTTTGTCAGGCAACTGGAGCATATAGGTGGAAACAAAAAGTTGGTTATCCATGCCAGCAAGAGCATATTCTACCATCTTCTTTCCCTTTCGTGTGCAGAGCAATATGCCGACAGGAGGGTTATCCCCTGGCTGCATCTCATTCTCCTTGTAATATGACACATAAGCATTGAGCTGTCCGAGGTTCTCATGCGAAAACTCTTCGTTCTTCAGTTCAATGATGACACCGCAATGCAGTATGCGATTATAGAATACAAGGTCGGGGTAGTAATACTCGTCATCAATAATGATTCTCTTTTGGCGAGCCTCAAAGCAGAAGCCTTTGCCTAATTCGAGGATAAACTCTTGAAGATGACTTATCAGCGCATCTTCCAAATTGTGCTCATCCACTGTTTCCTGCGCTTTCAGTCCGAGAAACTCAAAAGTGAAAGGTTGACGAATTTGTAATGCTGCCGAGTCATGCCCCTGCACCGATGGCAATGAAAGCATTTTCTCTGGATTGGCACTGATGCCTGCACGGAAATAGAGGTTGGTACTAATCTGTCGGCGAAGCTCACGAACAGACCACGTACACTTGATGCACTCCTGCTCGTAGAAGTAACGGGCAAGAGGGTCATCCACGCTCATAATCTCTCGTAGATGAGAAAAAGAAAGGCGTGAAACAATCATTTCTGGTGATGTTTGTAATTTATGCGACGCTGTTGCACAAATTGCATTAGTCTTACTATCAGCAAGTTTGCTTATAAAAGAACTATCAGTTCCCAATTTATTCGACAACGTTGAATAAATTTCATTTGGAACAAACAACCCTCCCATTTGTGGGTATAAGACGTAGAAGTTTCGAGAAGTCTGAAACAGAGTAACATTGAGTCCTTTTCTATTCACTCGTTCCTCCAACTTTTTTAGCAGTTGTGTTCCATACTCAGCCCTATCCTTGCCGTGCTGCTCAAACTCCACGATGTAATAGCCAATGAGCCAATTGCGCATAGTCTGCATACGGTTGATAGCCCTTACAGCCGAAGACTGGGCTGCATCATGGGTGGACTGAATGATTGATGCCAACTCATTGAAAGAGTGGAGCGTTTTGCTCCAATCCTCAAAAGGAAGTTCCATCCCTTCGTGAGTGTATGTTGATATTTCGTTTGCCATGTTATACCTTTATATATTGAATGTGATTATTTCTTCGTCAAAAGTTTCAGAAGCATTGCTGTTTTCTGTTCTTCCGTCATATTGTTGATGTCCTCCTCCGTTATCTTTGGCTCCAAATCAAGGAGCTTGCTATTATATTCAAATTGAGTTTCCAAAGGATATTGGGCGATATACCTATCTGTTATCGAATGATTGGTGGAATGTCCCATACTTTCGGATATATAACGCTGTTCCACACGTGCATGAGCAAGGTTTGTGCCGTATGAATGTCGGCACCACGTTCCCGATGGGCGCACTTCCCAATGAAGCACCTCTTGACAGATTTTGATGATTCTGTCCTGTACGTTGGAGTTCTCTTGTGAGATTCGCTTGCGCTTGTCTGCTTTCAATGTCGCACCTTGCAGAATCTCTGGAAATACAAAGCCATTGAGTACAGGTTCAGCGGCAATCTCGTCAAGAATCCTTTGAAGAGGTTCTATGATCGGTATAATCACCTCAGAGCCGCCCTCAGTGCGGTTTGTGGTCTTCACTCTTTTGAACTTGAAGGCTTTTCTGCCAGTATCGAAATAATATTGAGAATAGGTCAACTCTCCTGCATCGGCAAGGTTGAAACCATTACACAGATATTGGGCAAGGAACAACCCCAAGGAATAGTGTGCTCTCTCAGCATATCCGCTCTTCCATGTGTCGGGATAGTGTTTTTCAACAAACACCCGATACAATTCTGTCATTTGCTCCACTGTAAGGTAACAATGCTTCCTCGACTCCCCTACAGGAATAGACACCAATTTCTTCTTCTGGATATTGGAGAATGGGTATTCTTGATTGGTGAGGTAGCCCAAGGAGACGCACTCGTTCCATACAGCCCGACAAGAACGGAGGTATATTCCGCGAGTTGTATTGCTAATCTTGCCGACAAGGTTTCCTGTTTCGTCTTTTACGCCATGCATCATGCCGTTGTTCCAATACTCTATGTCTTCTTTGTCAACCTTAAAGCCTACAATAGGTCTGTTCCACATTATCTTCTGAAAGGACTTCAAGGCATACTCGTATGATTCTGCGGTGGTACAACGCTCACCATTATTGTCTGTAAGATAGAAATTAATCTTCTTCTCCCACACGCCAATGAAAGACGTTTCTTTCGTGGTATCTACCCCAGTAACAACAGCCTTGATGCGTTCGAGCGACAGACTATTGCCCAAACGCTCAATCATCTCGGTTTGGGCATCAAAGATAGCATCAAACTCCATCTTCTTTTCATAGAGTTCTGAACGCACTGCCTTTGCACTTAGCGTGCATACTCTCGCAAAATCTTCTTCCGTAAATTCGCCAGCAACAAAACTATACCATGATTTTCGGTCTATAGTATAGCGCATAGCGACAGGAAACGTCTCCCGGTCTTTCTTGGGGTGACGCTTGTCAAGGATAAGGGCATAAGTACAACTTCCGTACCTTGCGCTCTTGTAAGTAGTGTCCAGTTTCTTTGCCATTTTGCCAATAGTCTGTAGGTCTCAACTTGCCAATTATCTCAAATCTCGGAAAACAATGGGAAAACAAAACCCACCATTTCTCTTATGAACGCCCTATCTTCCTATGCTTTTCGGGAAAACAATGGGAAAACAAAGACATTTTGATATGGGGTTTCTTGGCATATCATAAACTGCCACAAAAGTAGCAAATCGCTGTGTATCAACGAAATTTATCAATATAAAAAATCATAAAATATCATTCTCTCAGACTCATAATCTGGAGGTCCCAGGTTCAAGCCCTGGCTGGTCCACCTCTCCAAATCAAGCAGTTAAGTCAAAAACTTAGCTGCTTTTTCTTTTGCTTTGCGAACACATTGCGAACACAGAGACTTTCGTGCAGCAACGTGCTTTTCGCACATTTTCATGCTTTTTTATCTTGCGAACACGTATTTTCATCAGATTTCATTCTCCCAATTTCGGGGAAACAAAATAGTTTCAATCCAGTTCGCCAAATAGCAAGAAATACACCTTTACCCCAGTTCGGGATAATCATTGACCAGTATGCAGAAAACAAAGAGGCACGAATTAGTGTCGGCAACTGGCTTACAATGTTTGCAGAAAGCGAAGGTCAATTGAATGACTACGAATCAGAAAGAGCCTATAGTGAGGTTGAGAACATTGCAACTGGCAAATACGATCATCGTCTCGGCAAAGGAGGTCAAGGTATTTCAATGTAATGATAGCTGGCATGAGAATATGAATGCTGCCTTCCAAAAGAAAAAGGAGGGCAGCATTTTGTGTTATAGACCTGCAAAATATGTCTTTAGGGCTTCTACATACTTTTGCATGGCTTCACGTCCTATATCGGTCATCTTACAGATAGTTCGAGGTTTGGTTCCTGAGCTATCCGTTTCTTTTGTGATGTAGCCAGCAGTGGTAAGTTTCTCCAATTGCACACTGATATTGCCTGCAGTCGATTCCGTTTTCTCTTTGAGATATACGAAGTCGGCTTCTTCAACACTTAGCAGAATGGACATGATAGCAAGTCGGAGCTGACTATGTAATAGCGGATCTAGTTCTTTCATCATATGTTATCGTTCCTCTTGACGTTACTATTATGTGCCTCTTTATTGATGATGATTCCAGGCACAACAAGGGAGAAGAATGAAAGTACTGCAAAAAAGAAATTGTAGTTATTGGTCATCGTTTGGTTAATGAACAGATCCGACAACATCATGAGACACATTCCCATTGGGAGTCCAATATAATAATTGATTTTGTGAATCTTGAGCATCAAACAAGTAAGATAGGCTCCAACCATGGGCATAAATGCACCAATGAAGTACATGCCTATCCATGCTCTTGGTTCGTTGAAACGTAATACAAGAATTATAGCTGGATATGACAAGAGAATAGTGCCTATACCTTTCCATACGAGTTGCAGATTCTCCTCGATGTAAGTTTTTACTTGTGGCTGGACACTCTTACGAACTTGTCTTTGGTTGATGTATTGGTACAAATAACCAAGCACAGGTATGGCAAAGTAGCCCCACATCCACATTCCGTTGCCAGTGAGCTGTATCCCTAATCCTATTACGACAGCAACCATCATCATGACGACTCCCCAAACGATGAACGGCTTGCCACTTCCAACTGCAATTCTATTCTTTGTCTGCTGTATCATTTGCGATATGAGCTCCAGACTCTCTTTCTCAGAAATCTTCTTTTCTTCCATTTTTCTTGTTGTTTGCGACACATAATATTATATAATGTGTCAGGTTCGTTACTCAGTTTATTTTATAAACCATCTCAGTAAAAAGAGAAGCAAGGAGGTCGACTCTCGCTTGCTTTAAGCTAGCATGATACTCTTCTCACACTAATGATTTCGGGTGCAAAGTTACATAAGTTTATAATATAAACCAAATATTTCTCAATAAAATATACCATATTTAACATTAGTTTACAAAATAAACCACATTCAAGTTCACTTTACTTTAACACCGTCATATATACATACGCATTAAAGTAAAGTAATGACAAAAGGGGAAAGAAAGGATCTGCCACGATTGCTTTTATTCCTTTTTCCCCCCTTTGTCTGTTATCATTTCACCAAATTCAATACCACATCTGGCGACATCTCCATCTTTGTTATAGCGCAAAGGCTGGTACCCATATCCTTGACACTTGCTCCCATCAGGTACACATCATCATCAACAACCAAGAAACAGTCATGGGATTTATGGGGCAACTGTACAAACACCACAGTATCGTATTGCTCATTGTGCTTCTCCAGATCCAACTTGAACTGTTCGCTGTTGAAGCTGGTCACGATTTGTGACCACCTTAACGGTATCTGATGTATTTTTCTTTGCCATAATCTTCAATTTGCCTACAAAGTTATTATTTTGATTTGACAACAGGGCAAAATTTCTTTATTTCCCTATCATTCTCTTAATAAACTCCTTCATTTCCTCTGGAGTCATACTGTCAACATCCACCTCTGGTTCTTGATTCTCTTTCAAGTTCAGCAGTTTGTTGTTGAACTCAAACCTCATCTCCAATGGATACATATCTTGGTAGCCTCGGGTAATATTGTTGCCTTGGGAATGTCCCATACCCTCCGAAACGTATTCCTCAGGAACCTTCAACATCTTAAGGTTGCTTGCAAAAGCATGGCGAGCCCAGGTACTTGATGGTTCCTTTTCCCACCCCAAGACTTCCTTACACACGCGTATCACGCGATCTTTAATATTAGAGTTTTCCTGTACACACTGCTTACGCATCACCCTTTCGTCGTTTGAACCCTTGAAAATATCAGGGAAAACGCGTGCGCCTTTACTAGGCTTGGCAGCAATCTGATCAAGTATGTTTTGTAATGGAGTAATGATTGGCACAATAACTGTTGCCTCTCCGTTTACATTACGATGTGTCTTGTGTAGTTCAAACTTCAAACAACGTCCACCTTCTGCATAGTAAGTTCTGTCATAGGTTATGCGACCTGCATCGGCAAGGTTATTACCAAAATTGAATATTACGCAAAGCACTTTGTTAAATATCACTACTTTTGCTGCTATTTATTCAAATATCTCACATCGATATTGTATCTTTGCAGAAATTATTAGTCTTATGGAAGATAAAGATTTCAATCGAATAAAGGTTGTTCTCGGCAAGTAACCCAGAAACAGAACACCTCCTACAAAGAGGATTGTCTGTAAGAATTTTGCCAGAAGTAAAACTGTGCACAACCATCATAGACAAAGACATCGTATGGTATGGCGCAATAAATGCCCTTGGCTATGCAACAGAAGAGGACAATGTGATAAAAGTGGTAGACAACAAACTTGCCAATGAATTGTTAGAAGTTCTGCTCACTTCCTAAATTTTATGAGAAATAAGATCATGAAAGATTTACGCAGAAAACAAATAGTATCCATCCAATACTACTACTCACCTTGTGGCGAAATCATCTTGGCATCGGCAGGCGACTGTCTATGCCTGTGCGATTGGAACAAAATGCCATGTGCCGAACGCAACAAGCACCGGCTCATACGACTGCTGAATGCAGAATGCATCATTGCCCCCTCTGCCGTCCTGGAAGAAACAAAGAAAGAACTTGATGAGTATTTCGCAGGCAAGCGCCATACATTCGAAATTCCCTTACATCCCGTTGGTACCGTCTTCCAAAAACAAGTATGGCAAGCCTTACTTGAAATTCCGTATGGAGAAACAAGAACTTACAAAGAGATTGCACAAAAGATAAACAAGATGAAATGTATAAGGGCTGTGGCACAAGCCATCGGTGCCAATGGCATCAGCATTCTCATCCCTTGCCATCGCGTCATTGGCACCAACCGCTCACTGACAGGATACGCAGGAGGCATCGAGGCAAAAAGATTACTGCTGAATATCGAATGTCAAAATACGCCTTATGGCTGAACCTACAACTTAACTTCTATTACTTCTGAACCCAGCGAAAGTTGAATAAACTTATTAACTCCATTTCCCTATTTGAGAAAGCCAAGTTGGACATATTACTTCCCATTGCCGTACAATTGCTTCTTGAAAGGCACCATTGTGCCCCTCGCAGGGCACTATTGTGCCATAAGTAGGCACTTTTATTGCATCAGTATTTATAAAAATAGCATCAGTAATTAGTGTTCGCTGAATAATTTATAACACTCTGATATTTAGGCTTTTATAACTTTATTTCTTCGTTTATTTAACAAAAAATTCGTACCTTTGTATAGTTAAATCCATAGCAAGATGAAGTTTTACGCTCCTAAATACAAACAACTTGACCTCGGTTTGCTCCGCTCATCCCTTGATGAGTTGGACAAGACAAACCGATGGGTGGCTCTCGGCGACCTTCTTCCATGGACTGAGCTTGAGAAGGAATACAACTCAAGGTTGGACAATCAGAAGAAAGGTGCAGGGAACAAGCCTGCACGCATGATTCTCGGCGCAATGATTATTAAGCACAAGCTTAACCTGAGTGATGCCGAGACCATCGAGATTATCAGAGAGAGTCCCTACATGCAGTATTTTTGTGGATTGCATGAGTTCACTGACAAGCCAATATTCGACCCAAGCCTGTTCGTCACGATACGCAAGCGAATCTCTGAGGATGAGCTCAACAAGATGACGGTAAAGCTTCTCAACAAGCAGAAGCGTCTTCTTGAAGAGAAGCGCAAACGTGAGGAGGAAGAGGCGAAGAACTTGTCGCTGTCCACCTTCATCTTGCTTCTCAGGGTGGTCGGTCAGGTGAATGCACTGGACGATGTGCTGCCAGAGTTGCCTGAGTCGCCTTACCTTGTTCGTAGGGAAGAGAAGAAGGCTCAGAGAATACGTCACACGAATAAGAAGTAGGTTATGACAAGTTCTTTGAAAGTTATCCTTTGGGGAGAAGAGATAGGACGTTTGGCATGGGATGAGCGCAGGAGGCTGGCTTATTTCATGTTCAACCCTGAGTGGATCGTGCGAGGACTGAATATCTCTCCCTTGGTTGCACCCATCGATGGAGCACGAGGACTTGCACCCGTTTGGGGTGAGGATGCCAGGATCTACCAGAAGCTCTCCGCATTCGTTGCAGACTCTTTGCCTGATGCCTGGGGTAATCAGCTCTTCGACATCTGGCGGCAACAGCACCATCTGGCCAATGCCGATATCACTCCTTTGGATAAACTCTCGTTCATTGGTAAACGTGGTATGGGTGCCTTGGAGTTCCAGCCTGAATACGCCCGTGAGCGTAAAGCTGAGAAGATAGACATGAAATCGTTGGCTGACTTGGCAGAACGTATCTACACAGAGAGGGAACAGGCTCGTATCATGCCTGATGAAAATATCACCATGCAGTCATTGTTGACTGTCGGCACATCTGCAGGTGGCCGTCAGCCGAAGGCCATCATTGCCATCAACCGAAAGACGGGTGAGATTCGTAGTGGTCAGATATCCGGCTTGAAGAACTATGACTACTGTCTGCTAAAGTTCGGCAATACGCAGTACAGTTCGGCTGAACTGGAGATGGCCTACTATGAATTGGCTACGATGGCAGGAATCCGTATGATGCCGTCGGAAGTATATACCGTTGACGGCAACCATCATTTCATCACCAAGCGTTTCGATCGTGACGGTGAACGGAAGATATACACCCAGACGCTGGCTGCCATCAGTCCTGATGCAGATAGCTATGAGCAACTGATAGCCGTTTGCCGTAAACTGCATCTGCCCGAATCCGACTGTCAGGAGGTGTTCCGCAGGATGGTTTTCAATATTCTGGCCAACAATACCGATGACCACAATAAGAACTTCTCGTTCATCATGGATGAGGATGGCAGTTGGCGACTGTCACCAGGCTATGATATCACCTATATTATAGAAAATGGTGGCTTCCTGCCTAACGAAGACCATTGCCTATACATCCGGGCTAAACTGCGCAATATCACCCGTGATGATGCCATCCAGTTTGCCCGTGACAACGGCATACGCCGTCCTGATGCCATCATCCGTGATGTGGTTGCATCATTGAAGCAGTTCAGAACGATTGCTACGAAGTATGGCGTGTCTGATGAATGGACGGGTAGGGTAGAGGCAACAATTATCAGCCACTTGAAAGCATGGGGAGAATGGGATGAATCTGAATTGCCTGAGTTCTCAATGAACGGTCATTCGGTTTCCAACATCCGCATGGAACAGACATACAAAGGTAATTATCATCTGATTGCTGAGATTGATGGAAAGGAACGCAAGTTCGTCATCGGCAAGAACAAAGAAGATTTTGCGCTGATTGAGAAGACTGGTATCGCCAACCTTACTCCAGACCAGCTGCAAGCAATGGTAGAGAAATACTTTTTTTCTTGACCGAATAACGATGAGTAGTGTTGTGATAGCCATATTCCTGTTGAGCATCGGAGCCAGTTTTGTGCAACGTACCACGGGCTTCGGCTTTGGCATCTTCATCATGACGATGCTGCCGTTCTTCCTGCCTACATACGGCGAGGCCACAACCCTCTCAGGACTTCTGGCCATTACCACCTCGGCTGTCATCGTTTGGTGAATGAGAAGCTATGTCACTTGGAAACGGCTTTGGCCGATATTGCTGACGTTTATTGTTGTATCGACGATAGCCATCTTTGCTTTGACATGTATCGAAGACCACATATTGAAACGGATCCTGGGTGTGGCTTTGATAGTCATCAGTATCTATTTTGCGCTGTTCAGCCAGCGTATTAAACTACCAACCACCAATGGCGTGCAAGTAGGTGCTGGAACACTCAGTGGACTGATGGGAGGCTTCTTCGGCATGCAAGGCCCGCCAGCCGTGCTCTATTTCATCCAGAGTGAGCCTTCGAAAGAACATTATATGGCGATGGCGCAGACCTACTTTCTGATTGGCAATGTGATGATGACCTTTGTGCGTGCCTATAATGGCTTCTTTACCACGACCGTCCTGACAGACTACTGTTTCGGACTTGGTGGAGTCGTCATCGGCACAACCCTTGGTGCTTACGTCTTCAAGCGCATTCCCAATCGCATCTTCCGCTACATTGTCTATGCCTATATCGCCATAAGCGGCGTGATTATTCTAATGACAAATTGAAATGGCAATACAGGTGACATACAGGAGAACCTGGAGGCTGTCGATGCGTATAGTGAAGAATGGCGATGTGCATGTGTCGGCACCCATTGGCATGCCTAATTCACGAAATACGGGGTCTCAAACAGCAAAAAGCGGTGTAAGCCAAAAGGGCCCACACCGCCTAAGTTCGGGGATATATCTCATTTACTTGTTCAGCACCTTCTTGCCGTTTACGATGACCACACCCTTGTAACTTGCGTCCACCTTCTGGCCAGCCAGGTTGTACATCACGCCGTCGTTAATCTTTTGCGTCTTCACAGCCTGAATAGCAGTTCCGATGCTATAGTCCACCTTGAATACGATATAGGAACCAGCAGGAACATAAAGTGTAGTAACATCTGTCACGTCGGCACTTGCCAACTCGCCGCCAAAGCCATTGGCAACAAGGATGACATCACCCTCGACATTGTCCTTACGGATAGTCACGGTCTTCGTAGCATCACCATCATTCTTACGAGCATATATAGTTACTTTGGTTACATTCTCAGACTTGGTAATGTTGAACTTGTGGCTTGATGTTCCGCTAACACTGAGGAAATAGATGGGGTCATGATTGGTTCCATCGATATTCACCCCACGTGCATCCATATTAGCAGAAGACACATTAGCAGCACGAAAAGCATCCTCATCAGCAGTTATACTGAAAGTAGCCGTTTCCGATGAGCCAAAACTGACAGACTTGCAATCTGTACCACTTGTAGGAATGGTAGCATTAGCACTTTTAGAATCACAGATCAAACTTCCAGAAGTAGCGGGAGTGCGCTTCAGCGTTATTTTTCCGACATAAGCGGCCTGCAGAGCAAATCCGGCAATACCGTCAGCAGTGACTGTCAGCGTATAAACGGTGTAATCCAATGTGCGCGTACCTTCATTGTAAGTGAAAGTGTGTGTAAAGGTACTTGTCTCAGCACCAACAGTTACATTGTCAAGGTCAGTTAAGGCTGGAACAGGCTTCATCGTTCCATCACCATTACCGCCACCATTGTAAGCGACCTCAATGACATCTCCAGCCTTGACGTTCTTGATGCCATAATAGTTTTTGTTGTTGTTAAACAATCCCAGGTTGCGTACATCGCTGTAACGCAGCATACCATCACCACGGCTAATCATCACATCACTTGCAGCAACGACCTCACCGCAAGTAAAAGGGTAAACATCCGTACCACATGCCTTATACTTTGTGTCAGTGATTCTGACTACATCAATCTTGCCCTGATACGTTACATGGTCAGTAGCCAACTTGGCATAGTCGTATTCCCATACCGTCGTCTTTGCGCTTGCACCCATGGTGAAGAGTGCCATTGCGATAAATGTAAAAAACTTCTTCATACTTGTTCTGTTTTAAGTTACTAAATGTTGTTTATATAATCGTGGTTTGTTTTCATTTTCTTTCTCGACTGCAAAGGTGCAAAATTTTACTGTCTCGTGTCTTTATTTATATTCACATCCCTGCATTTCCGTTCAACTCCACATCCTTAACCGTTATCTTCCAACAATCTTATTTACCTTAAAAACCAACACCTATTTCAACTACTTACTAATTCTCATTATGCTAATTTATTAACTAAAACTAATCATTTACTCAAATAACCCTTATTTACTAACAAAAAACTATTTACTATTTTATACTCACGTATGAATTCATAGGATACCGCTGTATTTTCTGTTGACAAAGGTACAGACTTTTACCTCTGTACAAATGTACATTAGTACCATTAACTTTACTTTTATTCAACTTTTTTTGCCTCTTTGCTTGCAAATATCAATTATTATCCGTACATTTGCACAGAAACTAATGGCTACTAACAATGAGACGAAAGCTAACAACATTGTTATTTTGGGCTGTCATGCTGTATGCTAATGCCCAATTTATATCCTTTCAGTTGCCTATCGACAACGTGATGAACTCCTACCAGATACGCTGCGTCACCCAGGACAAGCACGGTTTTATCTGGATGGGAACAGGCAGTGGTCTTTACCGCTACGACGGATATCAATACAAAAAAATACAGATGCTCCAGCAGCCAGACCTGCTTCCCAACGAAGCCGTACAGACCATCAGCCGATGGGGTAGTCGATATTTGTGGATTCGGCTGCGAAGCGACCTCTACAGCTGCTACGATACAGAGTTGGAAACATTCGTTGATTGGAGCGGACAGGAAGCAGGCAACGGGCCGTACCAACATAGTGTCATCATTGACGAACATAACCTGTGGTTGTACGACAAACAGCATGGTTGCTGCCATGTGACACAGCAGAATGGCACCTTTCAGGCCACCGTCTACCAGCAGCAGGACAACCAGTTCCCCACCAACCACGTCAACTTCGTCTCACAGGAAGCCAATGGCCGCGCCTGGGTAGGTACCGATCAAGGACTGGTACGTATCCAGCAAGGAAAGACGCATGTTGCCATTCGTAAGAAAACGATCACCTGTGCCCAACAGATGCCCGATGGCAGCATTTGCTTCGTTTCCGAGAGTGGAGATGTCTACCGCACTAACCCTAGTGGCAGTATGGATGTGTTCAGTCCTGCCAACCCCCTACCCCATAAGGTCAAGCGCGTAGCTTTGGAGAACAACCAATTGATTCTCTGCACCGAGGGTACAACTTACTGCTACGACATCAGCCGTCGCACCCTGACACCACACCCCAAAATTCATATCGACGATGCTCAGGTAGTGGTCGACAACCGAGGAAATAAAGTTGTATTCGACCATGATGGCTATCAATTTTGGTACATCACACCGAAGAAGACCTATCAGCTTTCTCATATATATAATAAGGAGTTGACGCTGCAAAATGCCGGTGGTCGTTTCAAGTTTATCTACGACTGCAACGACCGCATCTGGATTAGCACCTACGGCAATGGTCTCTTTGTCTATGACACTAAGACCAGCAGCATGCAGCACCTTACTCAGAATGACCAGCCGGTCAGTCTTATAGCCACCGACTACCTGCAGAACATCTTTGAAGACCATAGTGGCCTTCTTTGGATATGTCAGGAGAACTTCGGTGTGTGCTATCTGGGCGAGCAGCAGCAGATAGACATCCGCTACTTCACCACGCCAAGTGACTTAGGCCATAGCAATACCGTTCGACTCATCCAGCCTGCCGGCGACAAGATTTTCGTGGGCAATCGCCAGAATGCCTTGTGGGTGACAGACAACCGATTCGAGAATGCCACCAAGGAGAATCCCTACAACGATGATGTTGTTGCCATATCCACCGACCATCAGGGCCGGCTCTGGGCCGGTACCCGCAACCGCGGTGTCTTCATCAACGGCAAACCCGTCAGACCTGCCGTCAAGGGAAAGATCAGCGACATCCTTTGCGACAGCAAGGGACGTGTATGGATTAGCATCTTCGATGGCGGCATAGAACTAGTCACCACCGACGAGGAGGGTTCAGCGAACCTGCGTCGCACTTTCTTCATGGGACAGCACACCATTGCCCAGCCCCGCAGCATGATACAGGACCGCCGAGGCTATATCTGGCTGTGCAGCAACCGAGGCGTCTACCGCTTCCTGCCCGACCAACTCATCAAGAACGATACGGCCTATCAGTATATCAACGTCAGTGGCAACGATGCCAACTCCGACGAAGTCCACTGTCTCTACGAGGATTCCCATCATCGCATCTGGGCTGGCACTACTGGTTACGGACTTGCCTGCTTCGACGAACAGGGGCATTTACTGCAACGCTACAACACCAATGCCGGATTGCCCAACAACGCCATCGAATCCATCATCGAAGATCAGGACGGAAGCCTCTGGGTCGGCACCAGTTATGGTCTGGCCCGTTTCAATGAGCAAGAGCAGCGCTTCAACGTCTACTTTCTCTCTCCCAAGCCTCAAGGCATGATGTACACTGAGGGCTGCGTCGCCCGTCTGTCCGATGGTCGGTTGGCATGGGGTACCCTCTACGGCATGCAGGTGTTCAATCCTAAGAACATCAAGCCCCGTCCGTCCACCTACTCACTGACTCTCACTGATATTCACATCAACGGTGTCGCCCTGCGCAGCATGGGCGACGAGGCTCCCACGCAACAGGCCGTCAACCAGCTGCAAGAACTGAAGCTTGACCACGACCAGAACTCGCTGACATTCTATTTCTCATCCTTCGAGTACATCAGCACCCGTCTGGTCAAATACTCCTACATGCTGGAGGGTTATGACAAATACTGGAGCGAGCCTTCGGCCCTGAACTTTGCTTCCTACAAGAATCTCCGACCTGGAGACTATAAGCTTCACGTGCGTTCCTATAATATATACGGAATGCTCAACGACCAGCAAATCACCCTCAGCATCGTCGTCCGCCAGCCCTGGTGGAACACATGGTGGGCATGGCTCTTCTACATATTCTTCCTTGGTGCTATTAGCTGGGCTATCTGGCGTCAGTGGCTCCATACCCAAGAGCTGCGCAACAAGATCAAGGTTGAAAATCAACTCACAGAATTCAAGCTGCATTTCTTTACCAATATCTCTCACGAGTTTCGCACCCCGCTGACCATTATCCGCGGTGCCATGGACCGTATGGTCCAACAGGGCGACATTCCTAGAACTCTGCGCCAACCCATCAGTTCCATGCAGAAGAGCACCGACCGACTGCTGCGACTGGTCAACGAACTGCTGGAGTTCCGCAAGATACAGAACCAGAAGTTGAAGCTACAGTTAGAAGACACCGACATTGTCGACTTCCTGCACAGCATCTTCCTCACATTCAACGAGACCGCTGAGAACCACCGTATCAGCTACCAGTTCACCACCTTTGCACGTGAATATCATCTATTCGTTGACCGCAACTATGTAGACAAGATGGCCTACAACCTGCTGTCGAATGCTTTCAAATACACACCACACAAGCGTGACATCACCATGAATGTGAAACTGAGCGATGACGGCCAGCATCTCGAGTTCTCCGTCATCGACACGGGTATCGGTATCGCCAAGGACAAGCAGTCGAGCCTCTTTACACGTTTCGACCAGAGTGCCTTCAGTCGCGAGAGTATAGGTATCGGTCTTCACATGGTCAGCGAACTAGTGCGCGTCCATCATGGCGCCATCAACTTCCGTGAGAATGAAGGGGGCGGCAGCATCTTCACCATCGCGTTGCCCACCGACAAAGGTGTCTATAACGTTGACGACTTCCTCGTAGCCGACAACAACGAACTTCTCAACGCACAGCCGGCCAATATCCAGTCCTCACCATCCATTACTTATAAGGAACTCAGCACTCCTCCGCTCAACGACCGCCGCGTGCTCGTTGTTGATGATGACGATGACATGCGCAGCTTCATTTCCACCGAACTGGGCCGTTATTTTGTGGTTAGTACTGCCTCCGATGGCGAGGAGGCACTGAAGCGCATTCAGGCCAACCGTCCTGACCTGCTCATCAGCGACGTCCGCATGCCTGGCATGAACGGCTTCGAACTCACCAAGAAGATACGTCAGGACCAAGAACTCAGCGACCTGCCTATTATCCTGCTCACCGCCATCAGCGACGAGGAGAAACAGATGCGCGGCACAGAGTACGGTGCCGACGACTACCTCTTCAAGCCCTTCAATGCCAAGGTACTGGTGGCCAAGTGCAGTACGCTGATAGGCCAGCGCGACCGTCTGAAGGTGAAGTACTCCAAGGAAGTGGTGGGCAGCACACCACTTGCCGACATCATTGTCGAGGATGCTGACAAGAAGTTCCTCGAGCGTTTCAAGAACTGGGTATGCAATCACTTGCAAGACTCCAATATGCAGGCCATCGACTTTGCCAACAGCATGAAGATGGGCCGCACCACATTCTTCAAGAAAGTCAAGCAGGTAACCGGCATGCCGCCCCACGAATACATCCGCAAGATGCGCTTCACTCGTGCTGCTGAACTGCTGAAAGACCCCACGTTCAGCATCTCCGAGGTAGCCTACCAGACGGGCTTCGACGACCCCAACTACTTCAGCCGTTGTTTCAAGGAGTATTTCGGTGTCACCGCCAGCCAGTTCCGCAAGGGCAAGATGCCTTCAGAGAAGGATACGGCGGAAGAACAGGGAGCAAAAGAATAACACCCTAAAAGAAGTGTTCCACCTCAATCGAGATGGAACACTTCTTTTAGGGTTATGGTGACCGGCGAGTGGTCGGCATTGGTCTCCATGATGTCAGCCATCATGTCCCACCAACGTTGGGTGACGGGGTCGACGTCTGTAGTATCTTGCGAGCTGGATTCACCGGCACACTCTTGATAGCCAAAGAGTATATTGGTGTCTCGATCCCAATAGATACTGTAGTTAGAGACACCTTGGCGCTTAATCATCTGCACCAGCTCGGGCCAGATAGTCCGATGGCGGCGTTGGTATTCTTCCTCGCAGCCCGCCTTGAGCTGCATCTTAAAAGCGAAACGGGTCATAGATAAACCTTCGGTGCTGTTTCCTTGGTAGCCTTCGAGAACTGGGAGAAGTCAATGGGAGAGCCATCGACCGTGAAGTCTATCAGTTCATACTTATCACTTGTCTTCACGTCGAACATGGTCTTAGCCTCAACCTGGTTGTTGCGCATCACGATGTTGTTGCAACGGCTGAGCGGCATGTCCTTGCGGTCGCCGGGCTTGAAGAACTGCGTCCAGGGATGGATAAAAAGGAATGAGCCGCAATGACCCTTGATGCCTTCCACCAATACATATTCGTAATGCTGCGGCGTGTCGGGACGCATCTTCAGCCACAAGACGCGGCTGGCCTGGTCAACCTGACAGTTGCGCAGAATGATGTTGCGGTTGTGCAGCGATTCCGATCCAAGCGTCAGACAGCCGTGTACCTTGCCGTAACGGCAGTTCTGAATGATAACGCGTTCAGTGGGACCGTTGGTCTCGTCCTTATCGGCCCAGGTGCCCTTGCCACCTTTGATAACAACGGCATCGTCGTTGACATGCATGAAGCAGCCATCAACGAGTACGTCGTGGCAAACATCAATATCAATGGCATCGCTCGACGGTGCTCCTCGCTTGGGATTTTCGGGCCAGATATTTTCCGTCGGCGCATAGATGTAACAGTCAAGGTAGCGCACATGGTCACTCCTGTAGACATGGTTCGTCCATACCACCGAGTTGATGAGGTGTACATCCTGAATGGTGACGTTCTTACAGTTCGACACATAGGTCAGTCGGGGGCGCTGGGCATCCTTGTTGGTACATTGCGGATTCCAGCTTCTACGAATCCAGAACTCTTGCCAGTACTGCAGTCCGTTGCCATCAATGGTACCCGTTCCGCTGATGGTGAATCCATCCAGCCCGTCGGCATTGATGAACGCCGAGAAGAACTTGCACGTCTCCCCCTCGAAGCGGGTCTGCTGCAGCGGATAGTCTATAATGCGGTCGCTACCCTTCAGCACGGCCCCTTCCTGGAGATGCAGATGGGTGCCCTGCCGGAAGAACAGCGCTCCGCTGAGGAAAGTGCCCGTCGGAACGACAATGACACCCCCACCCTCCTGGGCACAGCGGTCGATGACGGTCTGTATCTCCTTGGTCTGCACCCGAGGCCATCCAGCCATCACACCGTAGTCTGTCAGCACATACTGTTTGCCCAGGGTGCTGACATCCACCTTCTGAGTCTGCTGGAACCAACTGTCTATCACCGTGCCGTCGGGCCACTGCTGCGGTTGTTCTTTTACCTTTTTAGCACCAGCCGTCAGAACGGCCAGTGCTAAACAAACGATACCAAATATTCTTTTCATATTAGAAAGCAAATATAAAGTGGAACAAGCGGCTGTCCTTCAATCCTGAAGGATAATAGCGGTCGGCAATCGTTGTCTTGCCTATCTGATAGCACCAGTTTGAACCGGCACCTCGGACGTTGCACGACCAATAAGGATCCTTCGACAGGGTCTTGCCACCAGCAGCCTCCAACTGGGCATTGACGACGCTGAGCTGAGCCTCGATGTTACGCCAGTCGACCAGCGAGGGGATGTACCAGTCGGAAGTCACGGACGGTAGCGGATAGGCCTCTATCCAGCTGTTCATCGTGGCATTCATCACGGTGGTATAGTCGAGCGTCTCACCACCGATTGTCAGCGGTTCGGGCACGGCGCGCCATGCCTTCGTCGTCTCGAAGCCCTCCTCGGCCATGATGCTTTCGTCCAGCTTCGACTTGTCCGTCACGCCATTCTGGTCAGCCAGCCCGTAGTCCTTGTACCAGTAGCGCCAGCCTGCGGCATTCTGTGCCGATGTGGGTGAAGCGTGATTACCCCACTTGGCCTTTGTATTCTCCTTAACGGCCAGCACCACGGCGTGACTCCAGCAGCTGTTGGCATTACGGATAGCCTCCGTCGTTCCGATCTTAAAGACGACACCTACCACATTGTCGGGCACCGGCGTAGCATTCTTCTTGACGATGCGTCCGTTAGAGCAGAAGAAGTCACCTACCTCCAGCGTCATGTTGACCAGCGAGGCACCACCGTCAATCACATACTTGGCATACTGGCCGCTGGCCACCTGCGACAGGTTGGTAGCCTCATAGCTCTGAGTCTGGTCGTTGTTGACGTATACCACCTTAAGGTTACGGGTCTCGTTAGGCTCGATGATGAGTCGGTACGACTGCGATGTCTCGTCAAAGTAAGGAGTCACCGCCGTCTCACCTAAAGTAAACTTGGCATTCTCAGCTTTAGCGAGCACATAAGGCTCCAAACCCTCGTTGTCGAAGATATACGATGAGTTGGGCAGTTCCATGCATACCATAGCCTTCTGGTGCTTCAGCGGTAGACTGACAGCATTATACTGGCCGATGGCACATGCTGTGGACACCATGATGTCGGCAGCCTCATAGTCAGCTTTCGCACTTTGATTGTGTGCCGGTTGAACAGCATTCACCATAGCGGCAAATGGGGTTGATGAGGAAGCATCAAATTGAGCCGTAGCGCTATAGGGATAGTAAGCATAGAACTGAGCACCGGTAAGTTGTGAGGCGTCCATCTTCTCTGGAGCTTCCCAGAAACCGCTATTGTTATACGTCAGCTGCACATTTGCATGTACTACATTACCGTTCATCACAATATAGAGACCAGCCTTGTCTCCCAGTTCGAAGAACGTCGTCATCGTCGAACCTTCAGTAACTGCACGAGTACCATTGCCGGATGTACTGGCATCATAGATATTGAAGCGCAGTGGGCTCTGAACAGGACTTTCAGATACGGTATCGTCTTGGCTACAGCCTATCAGCATAGGCAAAAGTGCCAAAAGGAAAAAAATATTCTTCTTCATAGTCGTTTACACTTTTATTAATCACTTAACACATATTACTGCGCTTTCACGGCACCACCGGCACCGCTGTCTTCCCATTGTGAGCCACCAGGAATGAAGTCGACAGTACCGATACCATCGGTTACGTTGATGATTGCCTCTTGCGAGGTACCTGCTTCCAGCTGCAGATCACTCATGTCGATGGTGTAGGAGCGTATATTACCTATTAGCACCAGTTGGGGTGGCACGGCACCATCGGTTGAAAGGGTCTGCGGTATTAGTTTCAGCGTGATGGTCTTCAGATTTGTACCATTGACCACAAGGTCTTCGGGTGCTTCCAACGTCTTATCCAGCGTATAAGGATTTACGGCAGCTTTTTGTGCGAATCCTGAGAGACGACAGCTTTTGATGCTCTCGTCGGTGGGAGTGGTAATCTTCAGCGTTACCTCAGCCAGTGCATGCTTAAACACCAAGTTTACCTCACTGGTCTGACGGGTGACATCCTCGACCTTCGCAAAGTAATAGTCGGTCACCTGAGTCTGATTTAGCGTATTCAATATGATAGTAGGTTCTGCACCATCAGTTCCGACGAAAGGATAGTAGGCTACAATGCTGGTGGTTCCCTTGACATAGATGGGATAGCCCGACTTGTTCGTGAAGCTGCTCGCATCAGCTTGATAAACATACTCACGGTTACGGGCTGTTCCGTCATTCTGACCATAGCCCGCTGCTATTCCGATGATGTCGCCATCAGCCCAAGCCTTGTCAGTCTGGGCTGTAACGTTCAGTATGGTGCCAGCGCCTTCGGTCGTATAGTGGCCGCCCAGATAGTCGTCGTTAGAGCAGGCGGTAAGGGCTGCAGCCATACCGCAACACATCATACCTGTTGCAAATATTTGATAGATTCTGTGTTTCATAATCGTTTTCACTTTACACTTTTCACTTCAGTCTTATTCACTTCTCTCTTAGTATCCGGGATTCTGCTGATACAGTCCCTCACAGATACGGATCTGCGACATCGGTATGGGATACAATGCCGAGTTCTGCGTCACACGATTGGCGTAGATGGTGTAGTTCGACGAATGCGAGGCATCACGCTTGTCACGATAGTTTGTAAACGTTGTGCGGATTTCTTCTACGAAAGTATTCTGACGAACCTGGTCGAACCAGCGGTGGCCCTCGCCCAGCAGTTCGCAGCGGCGCTCAAAAGCTACAGCTTTCTGGAAGGCATCTGCCGATAGTTCCTTCAGGTCACTGAGTCCGGCACGCTGGCGGATCATGTTCAGATACCGATAGCCTTCGGTGGTATTGCCCACACACTCGGCATAGAGCAGCATCACATCCTCTATGCGTAACACAGGCCAGTTCTGTGGCCAAAAGGTACGGTCGGTAATCTCGGCATCCATGTCCGACAGACCCAGTAACTTGCGCTTTATCTTGTGTTCGAAGAACTTGGTGCAGAAGTTGTTTTGGTCGGTGGCACCGCCTTCATACTGACCCGTCTCCTCGTTATAGGTCTGTCCGGTATTGATGGTACCATGAAGTCGCTTGTCAATGTATTCCGTAGTAGTGGTACCGTCACCGTTGTCAATGTCGCTACTGATGAGGAAATGGTCCTGCAGGTCACGCTCGACATAGATATGTGAACCTGTAGTCAGGTTTGCGTTGCAATAGTCGTCGGCGTAGGTATTACCGCTACGGCTATAGGGAGTAGCCGGGTTGCCTTGATTTTTCTCGGCAATGTACTGGATTTCGAAGATAAAGTTCTTGTTATCGTTCTCGTGAACCCACATGAGATTCCAGTCTGATATGCTGTTCTTCCAGTACTTGTTCATGTTCTTCAGCACCTCGGCAAAGAGCGACTGTGCCTTTTCTTTGGTGTCCTGATAAAGTGGATAGCCAGCCATCTGCAGGTATACCTTACCCAGCAGTGCCTGAGCCGCTGTCTTGGTGGCACGCTCCGTATGGATGGCTCCTAAATAGTCGGTAGCCGTTTCCTGCAAGTTCTCTACAGCATACTGCAAGTCAGGCACGATGGCTTGGTTGTAGACATCGATAGCCTCGCTCTGTCCGAGGGCAAATGCTTCTTCTGGTGAAATCTCATGCAGCGAGACAGGAACGCGACCGAAGAAGCGTACCATGTCGAAGTAAGCCAATCCACGCAGGAAGCGGGTCTCGGCAATATACTGGCGCTTCACGCTCTCACTCATCTCAGCCTCGTCGATATGATCCAGCAGCACGTTGGCAGCAGCAATCAGCGTATAGTGATCGGCCCAGCAACTGGACACAATGGCATCGTTGAGCAGACCGGTGGTGTTGAACTGTGCGCAGTCCGACTCTTCACGAGTTCTGGCCTCGGTAATGTTGAACAGGTTGTCCGAGCGAAACTCACTCATCACGAAATAGTATTTTGCAAAAGGCTTCAGACAGCCATAGACACCCGTCAGGTTCTGGTCAATGCCAGCAGCCTTCGTATAGGCATTGTAGGTAGTCAAGGCCGATTTCGACTCAGTCTTCAGATAGTCCTCACAGCTGGCAAACAGGAGCAAGGAGCAAGGGGCAAGGAGCAGGAGAAGGGCTCGTACCTTATTATATATTTTAGTCTTCATAATTTTTCTACTTTTATATCTTTCTTACTTTGTTGACCATTTAGAACGTAGCGTTGATACCCAGTGAGAAGGTACGTGCTGAAGGATAGGCACCATAGTCATATACTGCCACCTGAGAGCTGGAGTTGTTGGACTCTGGTGAGTAACCGTTTTTGTAGCTGGTGAACATGAATACGTTTTCGCAGCTGGCTGTGAAGCGCAACACTTTGAGGGCATACTTCTTGGGCAGACGCCAGCGGTAGCCGATGGTGATATTCTTCAGTTTCAGGAAGTCGGTGCTGTAGAGCCAACGGGTCGAGAACTGCTCTGCCGATCCGCCACGAGCACGGGGCACCACACCGTTTCCAGGGTCAGTCTCCGACAGCCACATATCCTGCCAGCGGTCCAGACGGTTGATGGTGACATCTTGAGCTTGCATGTCGATGGCACGGGCCAATCCTTGCCAGATTTTTCCGCCAGCCTGTGCGGTGATTAGGAACGAGGCATCCCAGTTCTTCCACTTGAAGGTGTTGGTCAAACCGAAGGTCCATGAGGGTTGCGGTTTGCCGCAGTAGGTACGGTCGTTCTCGTTGATAACGCCGTCGCCGTTGATGTCTCGATAGCGTACAGAACCTACGACTGACGTTGATTCTGTGGGATAGCGTTGCAGGTCTTCCTCATTCATGTAGACACCATCGGCAATATAGAGATAGTACTCACCTACGGGGTGTCCCACCTCGATAATCTGCGTCTTGTTGTCGTAGCCAGTATAGATGGCCGAGTTGTTACCCAGCGACTTCACCTCGTTGGTGCTGTGGCCCATTGAGAACTTGGTGGTCCACTTCAACCTTCCCACCAGATTCTCGGTCTTCAGTTCCAGCTCTACACCCTTGGTGCGGATATTACCGATATTCTGGTAAGCCTTGGGATAGCCGATGACCGACGGCATGGATACCTGGTAAAGCATGTCGCTGACGTTCTTGATGTAGTAGTCGACAGCAAAGGAGATGCGATTGTTGAACAGACTCATGTCAACACCGAAGTTCCATGAGTTGGTTTTTTGCCAGCCCAAGTCTGGATTGGCGGTACTGGAGGGCACATAGCCGGTAATTGCAGCACCGTCCTTCGAATAATAGGAGGCAGTCATCAAGCCGTCGGCAGCATTGGCAGAGATGGCGTTTGAACCGTTGGAACCGTAGCTGATGCGCAGCTTGGCCTGATTAACCCACCAGTTGGGATTCCAGAACTTCTCGTTCGATGCACGCCATGCCATGCTGACTGCGGGGAAGGTACCCCACTTGCGGTTGCTACCGAAGCGTGAGCTACCATCACGACGGATAGAGGCGTTGATAAGGTAGCGGCTGTCATAGCCATATTCGGCACGGGCAAAGTAACTGATAAGATGGTCGTCGGTGGTATAGGTGGCGGTAAACGTTGTCGGTGTCACGTCGTTGATGGTCCAACCCATGATGGTGTTATTGGGGAATTGAGTCACATTCAGGTTGTAGGAGTTGCCGTCCTGTGTCGACTCCAGCGACCAACCGCCCACCACGTTCAGGTGGTGCTTGTCCCAAGTATGGTCATATGTCGTGGTAGCCTCAATGTGGTACTTGTGTGAGCGGCTGCCAATCCAATAGGAATCGGCATAGTATCCCTCGCCCGAACTCCAGAAACGCGATGCTGACGACGGTGTGAAGCGTTTGCGGTCGCGGTTGTTGAAAATCCAAGATCCTAAGACTTTGGCGTTCCATCCCTTCATAATCTCGTAGTCGGCAAAGGCCGATGCCTGGATGCGGATCTGTTCGTCGCGGTAGTAGCGCTGTTCCATAACGGTGACAGGTGATGCCGTCGACCCGGCATACATATAGCGGTTATAGGGTTCAGTAGCGGTATGCAGTCCGGCGTTGTTTTCCACGACAGGCACTGCAGACAGTGCATTCTGTGCCGCATTGTCCTTACCATCCACATTACCACCAGTGGTGACAATCAGTTGTGGTGATACGTCGACACCGATGCGCAACTTGTCCATCAGCAGGGTCTGGCCGCTCATCTTGGCAGTAAGACGTTTGAAGCCTGTATTGATGACGATACCGTCCTGGTTGACATAGCTGAGCGAGGCACGGTAGCTGTTCTTCTTATTTCCCTGCGTAATGGAGAGGTTATAGGTCTGGGCAAACGAGGGGCGGAACATGGCCTTCTGCCAGTCTACCAGCGACAGGCCGCCATAGCCAAGCATCTGCCAGCGGGGGTCGATGACAGCACTCGTTCCAGCACCGCCCTGCGCCTTGATGACCTGTTCCAGATAGCTGTCGCCTATCTGGGCTCCGGCAGTGGGATATGCATCCACGTATGCCTGATAGTTGGACCTCATGCGCCAGTTAATCCAATCCTCAGCTCCCATAATGGGGATATAACGCTCAGGGTTAGAAATGGAAAGGTTGACTGATGCCGTTACGGTGGTCTTTCCGTCGTCATTACCCTTCTTGCAGGTGACGATAATGACACCGTTGGCACCACGGCTACCATAGATGGCGCTGGACGAGGCATCCTTCAGCACCTCAATGCTTTCGATATCCTGCGGGTTTAGCTGTTGCAGGTCGAAGCCTTCATCCATAGGGACACCATCAACGACATACAGCGGATTGGTGTTGCCGTCCTCATTGATGCTGGTAGCTCCACGCACCTTGATCTGAACGCTGCTGCCTGGAGCACCGCTGGTGCTCTGCACATCAACACCGGCCAGCTCACCTTGCAAGGCAAAAGCGATGTTGCTGACGGGACGATCGGCGAGGTCCTCGGCTTTCACCTTGGCAACAGCATTGGTGACATTGCCTTTTTTAACAGAACCGTAACCAATCACCACAAACTCGTTGAGCTCATTAATATCGGAACTCATGCGAGCATCGGCACGACCGTTCTTAATCTGCACCTTCTGATTGCGATAGCCTATATAGGCTACCTCTATCTGCTTTACTTTCTTGTCGACCTTGAGCACATAGTGACCATCCATGTCGGTCACTGTTCCTCCCTGGCTGCCTACGGCCTTCACCGTAGCACCAATCATCGGCTCGCCATTCTCGTCGAGCACCGTACCCTTAACTGTCTGACCCTGGGCGTGGGCAACGACTGCCATCAGCAGTAATGCTACGACAGCAAATAATTTCTTCAAATTCTTCATAGCTTACTCCTCCTCAATAGTTAATGAACTCCAACCGTCAGCGGCCTCATAGGCGGCCTTGCTGCCTGTAGGAACATAAATGATAGGAGATACTCCGTCCTGAGCCTCATACAGCACACCCTCCAGCGTAGGAGGCGTAGCCGACTGCATGTGGTACTCTGTAATTTTCGACTTCAGCGTGGCATTACGACCACCGAAGGCACGGTTGCCGATGCTGGTCACAGAGGCGGGGATGGTGATGGCGGTCAGCTTGCTACAGTCGAAGAAGGCCATCTCGCCGATGCGCTTCAGGTTAGCAGGCAGCGTGATGCTGGTCATACCCGAACAGCCGTCGAACGCCATCTTAGCGATGGTGGTTACGCTGGCCGGCAGGTTGGCGGTTGTCAGCATAGAACAATAGCCAAAGCAGCCGATAGGAATTTCGGTCACGCCCTCAGGAATGGTGATACTGGTCAGTCCCCTGCAGATAGCGAAGGCACCCTCGCCCAGCCACTGGATGGTGTTGGGCAGCGTCACGGAAGTGAGTGAGCGGCAGCCCATCAGCGCTTCTTCGCCGATACCCGTCAGGGTGTAGGTCTTGCCATTGGCGCTGACGGTCTCGGGGAGCGTCAGATCGCCTTGATAGGTAGTTACACTGACTGTTGCCGTAGTTTCCGACTGCCAGTGGCGTGGATTACTGCCGTCATAAGTCAGTGTTGCTGTACCTGCCCCGTCACCGGCCAACAGATACAGTGTCGTACCATCACTGAGTGTGGCGGTGAACTGACCGCGACTACTCGTAAAATAGTTAGGATCGCCTTCCGTCAATCCGCTGTCGTCCTTACACGACGTCAGCACCCATGCTCCTGTGATGAGCATCAGCACCGTCAGACCTCTTAGCAATGTAGCGTCCCATCTTGAATTACACATTTTCATAAATTGCTTTTGTTTTAGTTATAAATATATTTTTGATATGATTTAATGACGAACCACACGTTTCCTTGTGTTCTTGTTCGCTACAAAAGTACGAATTTTCCTATTAGTGTAACATTAATAATATACAAAAAAAAGAAATATAGTACATCTTTTCCATCTCGGGCCAGAATTTGCGGAACACACCCTCGCTCTCGCTCTTACGTGTCGTACCGTTGGTATCGTTACCGGTTGTCGATACGAAATAGTCGGTGGCTGTCATACTGACTGATACGGTCAGCAAAGCCACCAGAAAAAGGAGTATTCGTTTCATTGTCATTTGTAATTGATTGTTTTCTGTTTCTGCTGACAAAATTAATATCGTGCGTACAATTGTACCTTCTGTATCATTCATACTTATGGATTTTCGTTCAACCATTCTTCTATCTTTTAGTCCTTAGGATAGATGCATTCTGTCTTCAATATGCCATTGACACGTTCTGCAATGGCATTGTCCGTAGGCTTGTAGTCCTCTGTCATGGAGATTGTAATGCCGTGGCTTTTCAACATGCCCACATATGTGTCACAGCAATATTGGACACCACGGTCGGAGTGGTGGATGAGGCTTGCGAGGCACTCTCTTCCACCCATCTCTACCGCCTGGTCTATGGCCATCTGCAGGACCTGCTTGCTGACGGCTGCCTTCAGGGTGTCCGCCACTGCCCATCCGACCACCTTGTGGGAGTAGGCGTCAGTTATCAACGGTGTGTTCAACATCGACCTAACACCCAAGCCCCAGGCGTATCTGATGAAGAGCATGTTCAGCGACGAGCCTGTGGTGCATATCGCCGTCAAGGAAGAGGGCGGTAGCGTGACGATGTGGAACGGTGTGAAGACAGGCATCAAGGAACTGTCGGAGAACTGGAACAGAACAAAGGGCAGCAAGGTGTCGCTATATACTTACACCAACTGCGATGAGGTGGAGTTGCTGTTGAACGGAAAGAGCCTTGGGCGCAAGAAGAACCCCACCGACGCCTGTCACCGCAACCAGATATTATGGAAAGACATACCCTACGAGAAAGGCACGCTGCAGGCCATAGGTTACTCAGCATCACAGCCGCAAAAAGTTTCTCCTATTGCACATCACGAAATCAGCACCACGGGCAATGCCGTGCGCCTTATAGTCACTCCCGACAAACAGACATGGAAGGCTGACGGTGAGGACCTGCAGCACCTGCGCATCACTGCCGTTGACAGCAAGGGCCGCAAGGTATGGGATTGTCAGGATGAGGTAAGCATAAGCATTGACGGTGATGCCAGGATTGCAGCCATAGGTAACGGAAACATCTTTGGTGATGAGATTAGCACCACGGGCAACACCTACCACCTATACAAAGGCACCGCGCTGGTCATCCTGCGCAGTGCCCTAAAGCCGTCGACCGTCACCCTCCGAGTGAGCAGTCCGAAATTCAAAACCGTAACCTGTAAATTAATATCTCTTCATCAATTGTCAATTATCTCTGCAAAGTGACACCCATAATACCTATCACCACGTCGTTGGACAAGGTACGGACGGTGATGTCGCGCAACTGTTTCTGAGCGTTGAGCGGCATGTCGAGCATGACGGCGGCACCAGCCTTGAAGTCACGCTTCTGGTAACCATAGCGCTCGCCCATCGGCATGTGCTCACGGCTGACCTTCAACGAGGCGAAGTCGAGACGGTAGGGACGTGGCTGGGCAGCATGGAACTGCAAGCCGTCCTCATAGTAGTCCTGTTCTATCGGGCACCAGTTGTGAGGATTATACAGAGGTAGCGTATCGGTAGTGCCGTCGGTATAGGTGACCACAATCTGACCATTGTCGATACGGCTCTGCATGTGGTTGGTTGAACCTGCCATCAGAAGATAGGCATGCGATGCCTTACCTTGCAAAGGGATAGTGACTGCATCGGGATAGTTGTCCCACAACGAGGTATAGGCAATGTTGCGTCCCTTGGCAGGAGTGCGGAATGGAATGCCAAGCTCGGTAGTAAACACCTGATCCTTCACCTGACGACGCAGGGCGACATCGTTGATATTAGCCGTAAACTCAGGGTGACACCACTCGCCGATGCCGTGGGCAGGAATGGTCAACGTGGTCACTTTCGGACGAGGTGACAGATAGAAATTCTTGAAGATGTCACCGACATTGCTGTTCCACTTCGCATCCATATTGACAGTCTCCAGACGTTCGGTCTTCACATCGTCGAAGTTGTTGCCCCACGCCTTGCCGTCGATGCGCTCAGCGGTAATCAGCGGACGCGGCAACGGCTGCTGCTTGGCTCGGGTTACGGTGATAGTCTGCTTCTTCTCCGTAGTACCTACGGTTTCCACATAGCCCACACCCGTATTCTGGCGCAGTACGATCTGCAGCGGTTGAGCGAAGTTCTGTTCAATCTCGTAGATCTCCTTGTTACCCTCACGACGGAAGGTGTACTTCATATAAGGTGTCTGGATGGAGGCATGCTTCCACTCGGCAGGGAAGCCTGGCCGGATGTAGCAGCGGCCATTAAGCGCATCGGGACGGATGCCGTAGAGTCCCTCGATGAAGGCTCGTGCCGAGATGCCGGCATTGTCGGAGAAGTCACGATACAGTTCACCACGGGCACGGTCGTAGTAGCTAATCTGTCCGAAGTTGCCAGGACTGCCGCCAAGATAAGCCTGATCCATGATGTTGGCCTTGATGAGTCGGAAGCCCTCTTCGTTGCGGCCAGCCTGGAAGTAAGCCAGTGCCATGTGCATGGTCTCCTCTGCTGCCACATTGTTGATACTCCAGTCGTAGGGCAGCCAGTCGGTAGTAGAAATCTGGTAGAGTGGCTTATCTTTCTTCGAAGTCTTTACGCCTTCGATGACGACGGGGATATGAGGAATGCACGAGTCCACATACTGTGTGGCACGGATGGCCTGCTCGGGTGTTGCCATACCACAGTCGATAGGTGTGTAGATGCTCCACAAGGCGGCATGATTATGGGTACGTTTCAGTCCCATCAGGTCCTGATACTCAGCCCAGTGACCACGGTCTTTCAACCACAGGCGTTCATTCATCGCCTTCAAGGTCTTGTCGGCCTCCTTTTTATAATAGGTGGGATCCTCACCAAGAATTTCACAGATACGCGCAGCCAGTCGGAGAGTTCGGTAGTTGTAAGCCGTAGAATGGCTCACGGCACCGCCGTTATAGTAGAGGGCATCGCTGGCCCAGATGCAGCAGTAAGCATCATACAGACCATCGTCATCAGGGTCGAAATTGCGTTTCTCCCATTCGAGGTGCAGTTTGATAACTGGCCACATTTTACGCAGATAGTCCTTGTCGGCATCATACTCTAAGTGCAGCAGCAATTCGTCGATGTAGTTCAGGTTCATGTCGTAGTGGTGCATGATGTCCTTGCGGTTGGGATAGCGACAGATGTAGCCGTTCGAATACATCTGCGTGCCCCACGTCTTTGCCTCGCGGGTCAGCAGTTTCTCGGGGTCTGGCGTAGGATTAGGGATGATAGGCTCCACATCGGTTATCTGACTGTTGGCATAGGCATTGAAGTGGCTCACGGCGCGATCAGGCATGCCCAGCAGGTCGCCTAAGAAACCAGCACGCCAGCCGTTGAGTTGCATGCGCCACACAATGGCACCATGCAGCCATACCTCACCGTCCCAGGCACCGTCGGCGGCAGCCATCAGTGTACCACCCATGGTATTGAGATACGGGTCGGGAGTGTCAAAGACGATGTTGCCTGCCAACCACTCATGGTGCTGCCATGCCTTGGCATAGAGACGCTCAGCCTCAGCACCAGTCGGAGTAGATAGTGTATAGGTGCTGGCACCACTGTCGAGAACGGTATAGGTTGCCTGCGGATTGGCATTACGGTAAGCACCGCCCTTACAGTCGAGTACGACATACGTGGTCTCAGTGCCAAGGGCCCACTGAATGGTTTGCCTGTTAGGTTCACCATCTGCTGGTTCAAAACTATCTGCTGGGTCGGCGTTCATGTCGCCACTGCGGTCGAATTTGGGTCGCTTGATGTCGCACACCACCATCTCGACCTTGCTATCAGCGGGCATTCCCTGCGGCTCAAACTTCCAGATGGCCGATTCTTTATCGGGCTGCAACAGCACGGTAATGGTCAGCGAGCCCTTTCTCCATGAGGCGTCTGTCAACTTATAGACACGTTTGCCGGCATTGTAGCGGGCTTCAGCATGGGTGGTCTGCTCCAAAAGCGTGGTCTTACCGTTGGCCGTCAGTCGGAAACGGATATTCTTATGTGCCTTGGAGCGATAGACAGCGAAGATAGGACGGTCGCTGGTCTCCAGGCGATACTCGGTATAACTGCCGTAGAGGGCGCGGTTATAACGTTTGTCACCATCCTGACACACGATGTCACGTCCGTCAGGAAAATATTGTTGTTTACGACCTGTAACCGCCATAATAGACACGGCAGCCAACAGGATGATACTGGTTGTTATGATTCGTTTCATAAATGAATGGTAATTAATTGATTATATAAAATATTCCAGTCGCCACTTGTCGCGCCACTGGATAGTGGGCTTGCCGCGAACAGTATTCCACAAGGGCATTCTTGGTAGACTCGATATCAACGCCGTCGGTGCGGCCATGACCGAAGCTATTGACACTCACACCACGGATGATGACACCATCACAATACTGAGTCACGACATTCCAATAGAGCCCTTGCTCCAGCGTGATACCTGATGCAGAAAGCACGAGCAAAGCACAGCAAAGTATCTTTCCTAATTTCATCATTTTTTCATTTCTTTACCGGTTTCCAATTTCAGGCAGTCCCACATCAGGCCACCCTTCTCCTTAACACTTGGAATAGATATTGTAAGGACGTTCTTACCTTTCTTCAATATCTTTGCAGGGAAGTCTATTACCTTAAGCTGATGGGCACCGCTACGGACACCACTGCGATAGATACTACCATCACTATCGGGATAGAACAGCTCGCCAATCTTCTGGCCATTAAGTTCGTAAACCATGCGGGGTTTCTGTGTAGCAGCAGCGGCAGAAATAGTCAGATGGGCATCGCCTTCATAGGTTTTATCCAAGTCGAACGCTATAGTCCAGCAGCTTCCCTTACGTGACTCGATAAAGTACCAATCCTCAGCGGGATTGCTCTTACCGACGACATAGGTCAGACTGTCGGGGACGAGATTGAAAAGACCGTATGCCCTGGGGCTGTCAGCCAACTTAAAACCGTCGGACAGGCGGTCAGCCTCACCGATACGCCATAAGAGGTTCTCGTACTTCTTCGGTGCCCACTTGACGGTGCCGATATTCAACTTACCCCCTTTCTTCACCTCAATGCCAGTATGCTCCAGCTGGTCGGTATTCTCACCCTCCAAGGCATAGACATAAAGGCTATACTTGCCACGCCGCACCTTGGGAATAGAGAAATTACCCTTCTTGTCAGTCTCAGCCCAGAAGATGTAACCCTTACCCTGCGCATTAACATCCTTGTTTGGTTCAGCGAGGATAACCTGCAGACGGGCAGGAGCGAAGCCGTTGGTCACCTGAATGCGCCCTGTCACCGTAGCACGATCAGTGTCGTGCAGATCGTGGCTGAACCAACGGAACGGCCACTCCTGCTCCTGTTGGGCAGTCTGCTTTCTGGCATCGGCAATCATCTGCTGACGAGTGCCTTCATTGAAGTACATGAGGAAAGGACCATATAACTTACGGTCTCCCTTGACATACTCCTGATGAACGCTACCGAAGTGTTCGCCTTGGAACATCTGCAGCATCAGCGGCGACTTGGTATCGGTATGCACGGTCAGTTCCTGCTTCAGAGGGCCACCGTTGATATACTCTGGTGTAACAGAAATAGCCCAGACACCAATGTGGTCGGACATCATACCATGGAAATGGTCATCAGCCACGTAGTTGGACCAATTGTATTTGGTATAAATCTCACCGCTAGGCAATCGGAACGTAGCATCCTGAATGGCAGCGGTACGTTCGATGGCTTTCATGGTGGCAACAGGCGGAAAATCACCCTGCATCTGTTCATTGACATAGCCATAAGTGAACTTATCGCCATCGAGACGATACACCAGACGGGCTTCTTTCAAATAAGAATCGTCAGCTACACCCTCGGCAACGACATAGCTATAAATGCCGTTGACACCCTTGCGGATGATATAGCCCTGCTGCCACTTGATGTTCTTAGGCATCTCGTTGGTATACAGAATCTCTACATAGTCATCACTTTGGCGCACCACCTCAACCTTCGTGGCTTTCAGCTCACTATAGTTGGGCTGGTCGCAGCTGAAGTAGATAGTACCCTGCTTGCCGAAGAGGTCCTCATCATGGTAGAGACACCCTATAATCTTTCCCTTGGGATTGATTGTAATCTTCAGTGTACCATTAGACAGCACGGCAGAGTTGTCGCTGTTAACCGTAACCCTCACTTGCTGTGCCATAACCTGTACAGTCATCAGCATGAGAAGGAAGGCTATTATATGAAATTGTTTCATCCTGTTTTACTTTTTAAACAGTTTATAGTATTCTACGGCACCGAGCAGGAAACACCCCGTACCATAGTCCTCGAAGTCGGGAGCCTTGTCGTAGGTGACAGGCTGGCTGTCAGCAGGACCGGCACCCGTACCCTGTACGAAGCCAAGGAATCCGTCGGCATGGACACACTCTGTAGCGATTGTCTTCCATGCCTTGTTGATAACGGGTCGATACTTCTTGGCTTTCAGCAGCCCATTCTGGATGCCCCATGCCATACCATATATAAATAGAGAGGTGCCCGAGATTTCCTTTCCTGCCCACTCCTTTGACACAAGGCTGGCATTCCACAGACCGTCCTCACGCTGCCACTTCAACAGACCTTCTGACATGAGCAGGAAGTCGTTCTTCAGTTCCTTATAATAAGGATCCTTGGGGTTTAACTCCTGCATGACACGCACGAGAGCAGCACATACCCATCCATTGCCTCGGCTCCAGCAGCAGTCGGCTCCGTCCTTCTCTTTATAAGGAGGAACGAAGTTCTTGTCGCGCCACCAAAGTCCCTTCTTCACGTCGAACAATCCGCCACCCTCTTCGTTGCGGCTGTAGCGATACTGCGCCATAGCCCAGTCGATGTAACGGCGGTCACCAGTAGTCTTCGACAGTTGGGCACAGACAGGCATTGCCATCTGGATGGCATCAATCCACCACCAGTAGTTCTTCTTGTCGGTCAGCAGCTGGTAGTCCAAGTTCTCGGTGATAGGCACCAACATCCGTTTTTCTTGCGTCTGGCGGTAGCGCCAGATATAGGTCTGCGCACAGCACTGGTCGTCGGCATCGGTCGTCTTCACACCATTACGCGGTGTCCATTGATGATAGTTGGCCCAGCGGTCGATATAGTCGATATAACGTTGCTGCGGGTCTACCTCATAGAGTGCCGTCAATCCTTCATAATAAACGCCACGAGTCCACAGCGAGCTGGGACGTTTCTTGTTGTGAACATAGGTGTCTGCCTCGGGAACGTTATGCTTCTGCATGAAGTAGTCGTTGACCTTGCGAGTTACCGTCAGCACGTCGGCAGCCGCGGTCTGCGCCTGTGCAGCCACGGACAGCATGAGAGCGGTTATTGCTAATAACAGTTTCTTCATATTCTTAATATAAACGCTGTTGTCTTTAATAAGAACGTGAATTTCACCTTTCTATTATTACTGAGCAGGAGTAAACTTCACCTGATAGACGAAGTACTGGCAGTCAGCACCAAACCAGAACGTACCGGGTTTGTCGGCCTTATAGGTCAATTCATATACCTTGTCCTCGCTGGCATCACCTGTGGCAACGACCTGCGCGTCGAAGATGAGGAACAACTCGCGATCGTCTACTGCCTTGCGGGGACTCATCAGCACGGTCAGCGTACCGGGGACGGCAGTATTCACGGCGAAGCAACGGTCGATCTTGGTGTTGGGTTCCTGGGCTGGACGCTTCTTACTGGTTACGTCCTTCTTCAGCGAGCCATTGCCATTGACAGATGCAGCCATACGGGTCTTCCAAGCCGTGCCATCGGCAAACTTACCATTACGTTTGTGAATCTCAGCAATAATATCATGGCCTTCGCCAGCAACACCACGAACAAACAAGCCGTTGATGTTCTTAATCTCGTTAGAAATGGTGGCACCAGACTGATAGCTCTCAAAATCCCAAGTAGTAGTTGTTGATACCTTGTCCTGTGCATTGGCACACATGGCAACCAGTGCCATAACGATTGTCAATAGATTCTTTTTCATGTCTTTAAGTTTTAAATTGTAAATAATATGATTTGTTCTTCTCAAATTATGGTCTCTTTCAACATCTCTTCTTCATCGTATGACGACTTTCTTACCATTGATGATATATAGTCCCTTTACGGGATGGGCTACACGCTGGCCATTCAGATTATAAACCTCTGTGTGATGTGTGGTCTGTGGTTTTGTCACAGCCATGATGCTTGCAGACTCTCCTGTCGGAACGAACCTCACATAGAAGATATTAGAACTGGAATGATAAGAGTCGATAAAGAATGTACCTGTCTCTGTGGCTGTATATTCTAATACATCCAAACGAGCTGTCTTTGTTGCTGCCGTCTGCAGCGAAGCCGACTCAACGACATTACCATTGAGCACCAAGCGCAGCGCACTACCATCGGCAGGATTACTCTGTGACTGGAAAGCAACATATACCGTACCGGGGACTGTTGTCTGGAAGCCTATATTCAGACGGGATGCTTCGCTCACGCCACCATTGGCAGCCGGAAGAGAAGAATAGTCATTCTTACTCTGTCCTTGCAGCGTCACAAAATTCTGACTGGCATAGACGGTGCCATCACTAAACGTAAATTGACGGGTATCCTTTCCTGGTACACGAAGGGGAATCTTATAATCATTGCTGCCACGCAGATAAAAGCCTGTATTGTTAAAATTGGTAATGGCAGTAAGCCCTGTCGGATTGTCCACTGTCTCGCCGTCGAAGCCCATCGAAGTTTCTTCGCTGATAACCTGTATAGTAGAGTTCTTACGTTCCAACTTTATCATGTCGTACATCAGACCGCCCAGGTCATTACCTAACTCGTCTGTGCTTAGTCCCCAAACACTCAGGTTCAGACTGTTCTCACCAACCTTCAGCTTGGATACGGGAATATCAAATACTACCACCGAGTCGCGACCGGCCAGCGTTGCGCAACGAGATACTGATCCGTCATGGACAGGACGGAACACACCGACGCCATTGCTCGACGTTGTCTCGTTGGAGCGTACCGTCAACTTAGCATTGGCGGCACCTGCTGAAGCAATAGTCAGGCGAAGCGGGTAGGTGGGCAACTCCGTAAGATTATACTTGATGGTCCATGTTCCATTGTGAGCCTGAGCATAGTACCAATCTGTGGCTTCTTCACTCTCTCCGATGGTGAAAGTCAGGTCTGCCGGAATGCTATTAGTACGACCATATTGGCGGATACTGCCACTCATATTGAAACCATCGGCAAGGTGGTCTGACTGACCAATCTGCCACAGCACTTCATCATAACGATTAGCATCAGGAACCCACACCATCGTACCAAAAGCAGTGGTATTGCCGTTGGTCACCATCACGTCGTCCTGCACATAGTAGCCCGTAGCCGAACCATTCAGGGCGTAGGCATAGAGTGAATAACTTCCCTCGCGTACATTATTAATAACAAAGTTGCCGTCAGCATCAGTCTCTGCCCAGAACTGATAGTCTGTGCCTTGCAGCATGGGCTTCGAACCAGGCTGTGCCAGAACGACCTGCAGTTTGGTGGTCTTGAAGTAATCAGCATCTTCGGCAGACATCGTAATCTGACCTGTCACCGTGCCACGTTTCTTCACCTCCGTGTCACGCAGCCAACTATAGTTTGGCCATGCGGCCTGCTCCACCGCTGCCTGTGCTTTCGCATCGGCAACCATTTCGGCACGAGCCTCGTCAACACTTGCCTTTGATGACTGGTTGACATAGATAAGATGTGGGCCATACAACTTCTTGTTACTTGCAAACAATGCACTGGTACCGCCAAAATGATTGCCATGGAAGTGTCGTAGCATGATGGGAGTGGTTTCTGTGGCATGAACCGTCAGGTCTTGGCGCATCGGTCCGCCATTGAGCCACTCCACGCTGGGAGCAATGGTCCACACGCCAATATTATTACCCATCAGGCCATGTACCTCATCGTCTTTTTGGAAGGCAGCGAAATTGTACTTTGTATAGATGGTACCATCAGCCAGCTTGTAGGTAGCATCAGTCACCTTGGTGCAACCGCCCTCTCCACCAACAGTCATCTCTGCCGGTGTGGGCAACGTACCCTGTGTCTGCTCGTTGACGTATGCATAATTAAACAAAGTGGGTGACACACGAAGTCCCATACGGGCCTCGTTCAGGGCACCACTTCCCGCTTTACTCTCCAACTGAGCATAGTTGTACACCCCAGGAACATCACGGGTAACGATATACTCGATAACCCAGCGGATACCGTTTTTATAGTTTGTGACATACTGTACTTCAACTACATCATCGGTATTCTGCTTCACATAGAACTCGCTGATGCTGTAGTTCTGGTTGCTGCCGCCAGCCGTGAAGCTGAAGTAGCCCTTGGCACCTGTGCCGTCTATCAACTGTACAGAATGATTAAAGTCTCTGTCGTTATTCGTGTATTTGAGCAATGATGTGATTTCACCGTCCTTGCTGATATACACCGACACAAAATCATTACGAATGGTGCAGGCATTGCCACTCTGGGTGAGCGTCACGGCGCCATTGACCGACCAACCCGTCATCCAGCTAATGGTCATCAACTGTAGTAGTAATAGTCTTGGCTTAATCATAAGAATATCAGCTTAAGTTATTCATTTGTTCATTTTATTTCTCTGGCGGCAAAGGTAATGAAAATATAAAAGGGTGTACGTGCGATGAAGTGCAAAGACATGGACTTTCGTACAAAACTGTAGATTTAAGAACTTTCCGTACAAAACTGTAGATTTAAGAACTATTACACGTCTTTTATCCAGAGAAAAATGGTACCTTTGCAACAAATTCGACAAAAAACAATAACCTATGATTACAACAAGACGACTTCTCATCTGTGCACTCTGCACGCTTGCTATCGTAACGACTCAAGCCCAGCAATGGCCTAAACCGCTGCCGGAAGCCAAGGCTGGCACACGTTGGTGGTGGATGGGCTCGGCCGTAGACAGACAAGGACTGGAGTGGAATCTTTCGGAATATGCCATGGCTGGTATCGGAGCCGTGGAGATCACACCACTCTACGGGGTACAAGGCAACGAGCGAAATGAGTTGCTGTTTCTCTCATCCCAATGGATGCAAGCCCTGAAGGATGTGCAAGACATCTCTCAGCGAGTTGGCATCGAGGTCGATATGAACTGCGGTACGGGATGGCCTTTTGGAGGCCCCTTGGTGCCCATCGAAGAAGCTGCCTGCAAAGCCCTCTTCAGAGATACTGTGGTAGGTGGAACAGCCACCTACACCTTTTCCCTTGGACGTACCAAACAAAAGGTGAAGCGTGCTGCCCCTGGCGGCGAGGGATGGGTCATCGACCACTTTGACCGTCAGGCCGTACGCCACTATCTCGATCGTTTTGACAAAGCCTTTGCAGAGTCGGGCGTAGCATGGCCGCATACTTTCTTTAATGACAGCTACGAGGTGTATGGTGCCAACTGGACACCAACCTTGTTCGACGAGTTTCAGAAACGTCGTGGCTATGACTTGCGCCAACATCTGCCGGAGCTATTGGGTAAAGTGGATGATGGCAACAAGGTGCTTGCCGACTACCGCGAGACACTCAGCGACCTGCTCTACGAGAACTTTACTCAGCAATGGGTAGACTGGGCCCATAGCCACGGTGTGTTAGTGCGCAATCAGGCTCACGGCTCGCCCGCTAACCTGTTAGACCTCTACGCTGCTGTCGACATCCCGGAGATTGAGGGCTTCGGACTTTCCGAATTTGGCATCAAAGGACTGCGCCGTGACCCCGGTATGACCAAAAAGAACTTCAGCGACGTGTCCATGCTGAAGTATGCCCCCTCGGCCGCTCACGTCATGGGCAAGCCATTTACCTCAAGCGAAACCTTCACTTGGCTGACGGAGCACTTCCGCACCTCGCTGTCGCAGATGAAGCCCGACCTCGACCTGATGTTCACTTGTGGCGTTAACCACGTTTTCTTCCACGGCACATGCTACTCGCCGAAGGACGACCCCTGGCCGGGATGGAAGTTTTACGCCTCCATCGACATGTCGCCCACCAACTCGATATGGCGCGATGCTCCCTACATGATGCAATATATAGAAAGGTGTCAGTCGTTCCTGCAAATGGGACAGCCTGACAACGACTTCCTGGTCTACCTGCCCGTTCGTGATATGTGGCGCAAACGTCTGCCCCGCAAGGACGGCAAGCCCTGGAATCTGGGCGAAGACCTGCTCATGCAGTTCGATATCCACTCCATGGACGAGAAGGCCCCAGAGTTCATTCGTAGCATTCTAACCATTGACTCGTTAGGCTATGACTGCGACTACATCAGCGACCGCCAATTGGCTAAGGTTCGCATAGAGAACGGCATGTTGATGACTGAGGGAGGAACCCGTTACAAGGCACTGATTATCCCTTCGGGTACCACTGTCGATGACAGGTTAAAAGCACTGATTACTCCCCTCTCCTCTTATATTATATATGGTGAGGATGCTGCCGACATGGCTCGTTATGCCACGGCCGAGCCCATACGCACCGACCTGAAGCTGCGCACCATCCGTCGCACGAACTCCGATGGTCATCATTATTTCATGGCCAACCTGACACCCAACGACGTCTGTCAGGAGACTGCACTTGCTGTTCCCTACCAGAGTGCTACCTGGTACAACCCCATGACGGGCGACATCTTTCCCGCCACTGTAAGTGACGGCAAGGTGCTCGTCAACCTACGCTCTGGCGAGAGCTGTATTCTGGTTGTCAGTCCCAAGGCTAAGGTTGCTTCTTCTGCTCCTACTTTACCACAAAATAGCGAGACCACACATCTGCCTGCATCCATTCCCCTGAGAGGTCCCTGGACACTCACTTTCACCGAAGAGGCGCCAAAGGTCAATCAGACTTTCAAGCTGGACAAGCTACAGACTTGGGAGACACTCAGTCCCGAGGCTGCCGTCACAATGGGCACAGGAATCTATACTACCACCTTCCGTCTGACTAAACAACAAGCCAAGCAACACTGGTTGCTTGACCTCGGCGACGTCCGCGAATCAGCCCGCGTCTATATCAATGGACAGTTCATAGGATGTGCATGGGCTGTTCCCTTCGTCCTCGACTGTCGCAACACCCTGAAGAAGGGTAAGAACGAACTGCGCATCGAGGTTACCAACCTGCCTGCCAACCGCATCAGCGATATGGACCGTCGTGGCATTCCCTGGCGTAAGATGAAGGAAATCAACGTGGTTGACATCAACTACAAGAAGACCACCTACGAAACGTGGCAACCCATGAAGAGCGGACTGAATGGCGACATCAAGCTATATACAAAATGAGGGGCGTTCAAAAAACGTCCCTCATTTTTATCAGTCTTTAGGATAGCGGTCTAGTCGAAGAATCCGGGTTGTTTATATTCTATGCCAAGTTCTCTGTCAACCGTAGCCAGGATGCCCTGTACCTGTCCGAGGGCGAACATACGGCCCAGGAGTGTATAGCCGGCATTATGTCCGTGACTCGACTCGTCGAAGACACCACCGGGCTCATCGGTAAACGTCATACCATGATCCACACGCATGGACAGCTCTGGGTTCTCCTTCTCGAAGATGCGGCACTGCTCAATGAGGTCGGCACGACCACCCAGGTGGCTGGCCTCTGTGAAGTTGCCATTGGGGAAGATGTGGCACGAGCGCAGGTGTACGAAATGGGTGTGTGAAGCAAACTTCTTCGCCAGGTCAACCACATTATTATAGGTACCTGCCGAGAGTGAGCCGGCACAGAAGGTCAGGCCGTTATGCTTGTTGGGAACGGCATCCAGGAACCACTGGATATCCTCCTCGGTACGGACGATGCGTGGCAGTCCGAGAATCTCAATGGGGGGATCGTCGGGGTGTACGCACATGTTCATGTTGTACTCCTCGCAAACGGGCATGATGGCCTCGAGGAAGTACTTCATGTTCTCGCGGAGCTGCTTCTTGTCGATGCCCTTGTACAGGTCGAGGAACTCGCGGAACTTCTGGATAGGCGACTCGTCGTTCTCGCTGAAGTTACCGCTGACGAAGCCCTGCGTCTTGATGACGATGTTCTCCACCAGCTTATGATCCTTCTCGGGCGTCATGGTCTTGGCCAGCTGGTCGCACTCTGCCAGCACATTCCTATCGATCTTTTCTCCTTTCTCCTTTCTCATTTCGAATTTAGCCCACTCCTCACGAGCACCCGGGCGCTTCAGGATATAGATGTCGAAGTAAGCAAACTCGGCATAGTTGAAGTACAGGTTGGTGGCACCGTTGGGATTGTCGTGGAACAAATCGGTACGGGCCCAGTCCAACACCGGCATGAAGTTATAGCAGATGCAGTGGATGCCCTCAGCAGCCAGGTTGCGCAGACTCTCTTTATACACCTCTATCTGATGATCGCGGTCTGGGCCTCCATACTTGATGGTTTCCACCACAGGAAGGCTCTCCACCACGCTCCAACGCATGCCATAACTCTCGATATACATACGCAGGTCGTGAATCTTCTCACGAGTCCATACTTCGCCAAGGATGCAGGAAACTAAGAGTGGTGCGCATTCCAGAAACGGTTATCCGGATAGAGGACTATGCCTTTCGGGACTGCACAGCTATACAGGAAATGTATTTGCCCTATTATATAGAGTATATCAGTCCCCTGGCATTCACGAACTCAGATGAATCAGAGCCATTCTATCTGTGCATTCCCAATGTACACATTCCCAAAGATGCCTTCCGTAAGTATGCTTAAATAACGCATTTACGGAGAAGATATACTTCATCATGAAGAGATACTTCATCATGAAGAGATGACATGATACAGATTTACTTCACACGTAATTAGTGTTCGCTGAATAATTTATAACGCTCTGACATTTAGGTTTTTATAACTTTATTTCTTCGTTTATTTAACGAAAAATTCGTACCTTTGTATAGTTAAATCCATAGCAAGATGAAGTTTTGCGCTCCTAAATACAAGCAACTTGACCTCGGTTTGCTCCGTTCATCCCTTGATGAGTTGGACAAGACAAACCGATGGGTAGCTCTCGGCGACCTTCTTCCATGGACTGAGCTTGAGAAGGAATACAACTCAAGGT